>ENA-ORSL01000044-ORSL01000044.1-human-gut-metagenome-genome-assembly--contig:-NODE-44-length-137612-cov-14.504467_pt1 | contig 137612 bp, 116 predicted proteins | sample MGYA00242190_ERZ509157 | MGnify/ENA primary metagenome ERZ509157 (study PRJEB26280, sample SAMEA2338664) | human gut metagenome | biome: human gut; feature: human-associated habitat; material... | reverse complement strand
GGTGCATATGACGGCGTCCACCGGACGCCATGCACCCCGTCTCGCGCATTTTCCCCGTCACTTAGCTAAAACTTTTGGAAATTTCTTTTATACATAATCAAGCCCATCGGGCTCCGAAGGTTCGAGGTCTTCGCTTCCGCTTCGGTCGGTGCATATGACGGCGTCCACCGGACGCCATGCACCCCGTCTCGCGCATTTTCCCTGTCGCTTAGTTAAAAACTTATTGTGGTCTTTTCTATGTGCGCAAGCTCATCAAGCTCTGAAGATTCAAGATTTTTAATATGAACATATATTTGACATAAAGATAATCAAATGATAATATACTATCAAAGGGTGCTACCGATAGACGGTTAGCCTGATATAGTTGGCAAAATAGTCGCCACAGTTTACTAGGCCGGGCGGCTATTTTTGTGTCTTATTATTGCTCTCAGAACCAACGGTATAACCAAGAGCAAAGCAAGTAATGCATAAGCTGATAATGGCTATAAAAAGCTCCGTTGTAAGCATAAGCACTGTCCTCCTCATTAGATTTCCACCTGGGATTTCTATGTAAACACAGGCTATAACTCCTGTGGAGAAGGCTACATTTGAATCTGAAACATACCACTAAGCAATTAAAATAATACTCAAAACATCAAAAACTAAGGGAGAGGATTTCTTACGAAACCTCTCCCTTTCCAGTCTTCTTAAATCTGATCTGACACTATTATTAATAGTTCATATTGTTCACTGCAAGCATAATACCTAAAATTGAATTAATAATCGTTATAACCAGACCAATACCTGACATAACCGTACCTGCAACCGACATACCCTTTACACTCTTCTTAATACCGATAATACCAAGAACCAGACCTGCAATTGTTACCGGGTATCCCAGAAACGGAAGACACCATGCAATTAAGCTCACAATACCTAAGATCAATGCTGCAATGCCGATTCCTTTTTTAGGTTCCTCTACTCCGTTAAATGAGCCTGCATCCGGTGCGGTATAGGTATATGACTTATAATCACCTGCTGTATAACCCGTATCCTGCGTAGTTTCAGTATACTGACTATCTACTGTTGCGTTCACATCTGAAGAATTCTCTCCCATACCGCTGTTGTTCATTTCGTTGTTATCCATTTTTTTCTCCTTTGCCTTTCCTTTTTATAAAATATCGCGATTGCGATGCTTTATCATAAGTAGTGTTCTGACTACTATACTATAATTGTATTCATTATGCAACTTTTTTACTTTTCTTTCTTCTCATTTCCGTTTTCCTGTGAAACCCACATTTTCTCAAACTCTGCTACCGGAACCGGTTTTGAGAAATAGAAGCCCTGTGCCGTCTGACATCCGTGATCATACAGGAAATCTGCCTGTTCTCTGGTCTCTACACCTTCTGCAATAATATCCAGTCCCAGATCGCCGGACATGGATATCACATGGGATACGATCATCTTGCCATGCTCATTCTCCAGACACTCATCCAGGAATAATCGATCCATTTTCAACACATCAAACGGTGTATCTTTTAACATACTGAGTGACGAAAGCCCGGATCCGAAATCGTCCATCATCAGTGTAAACCCTGCTGCCTTAAAGTCATTCGCATATTGAATCGTCTCCTGATTCTCTGCCGTCTCAGTAATCTCAATCTGTAACAATTCAATCGGAATACAATATTTTTTTATCAAATTCTGGATATAACCTACAACATCGGTTTTACCGAGATAGATTCTGGATACATTTACCGAAATCGGTACCGGTGTCCGTCCATCATCCATCCACTTCCGAAGCAGCCGGCAGCAACCTTCCCACATAAACTGATCCAGCTTCAATATAAATCCATTCTTCTCAAATATCGGAATAAATTCTGCCGGTGATTTGATGTGATTCTCCGAATCAATCCAACGCACCAGTGCCTCTGCTCCTACGATCTTTCCTCTGTTCTTATCATAGGTATATTTCGGCTGCAGATATATATGAAATTCTCCATTTTCCAGTGCCTGTTCCTCAATTTCCTCAACCCGGGCAACCTGATTATTATCCTGTTTCTGAAGTGCATTAAAAAATGCTGCTTTCTTCAGTACAGAATTCTTAATGTATACTCTTGCCAATCCCGCTTCATCTCCATGCTTCCGATAAGCCTTGGAGGTTCCCGGTGCAATACTGATTCCGTAGGACATCTGAAATCTGATATCTCCGCACCGATGAAGTCTGGCATCCAGTATATCAATAAATTCCAGAATCTCCTCATCACTGCCATTATAGTAGGTGACGATTTCAAACAAATCTGCCGACAACCGGCAATAGATATGATCATCGTCGCACATAACCTCCAATGTATCGGAAATGTACCTTAAGATCTCATCTCCCTTATCACTGCCATAGGTCTCATTAATATAACGGAATTTCCTGATATCAAACTGGATAAATGCATACTGCCGCTCCGGATTTTTCTCCATGAACCGTGCTATACGGTTAATGAAAATCGCCGGATTCTTATCATTTGAAAAACTCATAAGAATCTCCCGATTTTCCAACTCTTTTCTGCTCAGAATCTTCGCCTTTCCGACATAAGCCCGGATCAGCCCCTGTTCATCCAAGTCCAGATAAAGCCGGATCCGCACCAGTTCTTTTCCGGGTGAATGCTCCTTGACCCGGATCTCTGCCGATAATTCCTGCATATGTATCGGTTCTGTCATACCTTGTTTTATACGTTCGTACAGATTAATTACTTTTCCCCGGTCCTCAGAATCAATCCAGTCATTCTGATAGATACTCTCCAGAAAATCCTGCAGTTTCATAATTTTAACCGGCAAATAATTATTCTCCTCAATATAGGAATATCCCGTCTGCAAATTCTTATAAAAGTAAATACCATCTAAATGTTCACTTCGGATCCTCGGGATATTCCTCTTATCTTCTTCCTGTCCCTTTTTATCCATTCAATCACCCTCATCAAAATAGATTTTCTATCAATACTCGTACACAAATACTCTCGTCAGGAAGAAAAAACAGGTATACTGTACTACATATATACCTGTTTCTGCCTCGTAACTTTAACGTTACATTTATGATATCACATTTTTCAGTTTTTTACACTAGCGAATTTCAGTTTTTCCGCCCATATATGGCTGTAATGCCTTTGGAATCTTTACACTGCCATCTGCCTGCAGGTTATTCTCCAGGAATGCGATCAGCATTCTTGGAGGAGCTACAACTGTATTATTCAGTGTGTGAGCCAGATATTTCTGTCCATCCGTACCCTTTACACGAATACGCAGTCTTCTTGCCTGTGCATCTCCCAGATTGGAGCAGCTGCCTACCTCGAAATACTTCTTCTGTCTCGGTGACCATGCTTCTACATCGACAGACTTCACCTTCAGATCTGCCAGATCTCCGGAACAGCATTCCAATGTACGCACCGGAATATCCATAGAACGGAACAGGTCAACCGTATTCTGCCATAATTTATCAAACCACATCTTGCTCTCTTCCGGCTTACAGATTACAATCATCTCCTGCTTCTCAAACTGATGGATACGATATACACCACGCTCTTCCAGACCATGCGCACCCTTCTCCTTACGGAAACATGGAGAATAGCTGGTCAGTGTCTGCGGAAGCTGATCCTCCGGGATCATCGTATCAATAAACTTACCGATCATGGAATGCTCGCTGGTTCCGATCAGATAAAGATCTTCACCCTCGATCTTATACATCATGGCATCCATCTCTGCAAAGCTCATAACACCTGTCACCACATCACTACGGATCATAAACGGCGGAACACAATACGTAAATCCACGGTCGATCATGAAATCTCTTGCATATGCGATAACTGCTGAATGCAGTCTTGCAATATCACCCATCAGATAATAGAAACCGTTACCGGCCACACGGCGTGCAGCATCCAGATCGATTCCGTTAAACTTCTCCATGATCTCTGTATGATATGGAATCTCATAATCCGGAACTACCGGCTCACCAAACCGCTCTACCTCTACGTTCTCACTGTCATCCTTACCGATCGGTACAGATGGATCGATGATATTCGGAATCGTCATCATGATCTTTTTAATCTTCTCCTGAAGCTCTGGCTCCTTAGCCTCTAACTCCGCCAGTCTGGAGGAAGATTCTGCAACCTTCTTCTTAATCTCTTCTGCTTCTTCCTTTTTTCCCTGTGCCATTAAGCCGCCAATCTGCTTGGACAGCTGATTCTTCTCTGCACGAAGACTGTCTGCTTCCTGCTGTGTCTTACGACTCTCTGCATCCAGTTCAATTACTTCGTCTACCAGCGGAAGCTTACTGTCCTGAAATTTATTTTTAATGTTCTGTTTTACAATGTCCGGGTTTTCCCTAAGGAATTTAATATCTAACATGTTTCTCCTCCTGCTCTGATGTTATCTTTCCTCTAACGTGTCTAGTTTATACCATTTTTTACATCTTTGCAAGACCCAGCCCTGCTACCAGATGAGAGCAGTTGCGCCATAGGTCAGGCCGGCACCGAAGCCGGACAATACCAGTTTCTCACCCCGCTCCAGCTTTCCCTCACGATTCAATTCATCAAGCAACACCGGAATACTTGCAGATGACATATTTCCATAATTCTGCAGATTCATCGGAAACTTCTCTTCAGGCTCTCCGAGACGCTTTGCAATTGACTGAATGATTCTTGCATTCGCCTGATGTAACACATAATGGCCAACCTCTTCCTTCTGCCATCCGGCTTTATCAAGTACCTCCTGGACACTTTCCGGCACCTGACTGATGGCGAACCGGAACACCTCCTGCCCGTTCATTTCCAGATAACCTGTACCGGGTGCCTCTTCTTCCGTCGCAGCCACTTCACGGAACGGATTAGTAACAGTACCCTCGTACCGATACAATGCCATACCTTTCTTTCCGTTTGCGCCCTGTACCATCGCAGTTACACCTTCCGTACCTTCCTGCTTTTCCACGACCGCCGCACCGGCACCGTCACCAAACAATATACAGGAGGAACGATCATTCCAGTCCACAATTTTTGTCAGGACTTCCGCTCCTACGATCAGTGCATTCTTATACATACCACATTCGATATATGCGGTCGCCGAATTCAGCGCAAACAGGAAGCCTGCACAGGCTGCATTGATATCATATGCAACCGCCTGATCCGCACCGATCGCCGCCTGGATCTCACATGCCAGACATGGGAACGTACAGTCCGGTGATACCGTAGCCGCCAGAATAATATCAATATCCTCCGGTTTCTTTCTGGCATTTTCCAATGCCCGTCTACATGCCTCTGCTGCCAGAGATGTCGTGGTTTCTGTTGTTGCCGCATGTCTGCTTGCGATTCCTGTCCGCTCCTTAATCCATACATCCGATGTATCCAGAAACGTCTCCAGTTCTTCATTCTTTACGATTCGATCCGGAATTGCACTTCCGGTTCCGATAATTCTTACTGCCATCCTGTATCCTTTCCTTTTGTGTTGTTTTTCTGCCATGTTTTTTATCCACTGCCGTTTTCATGATCCGACCCCTGCCTACCGGGTTTTCCATATATAATGGACTTGAATTCTATTCTCTGTCTTTTTTCAAACTATAGCAGATAGTATAAAAAACTACTTCCTGTAAACCTACAAAAGCAGCAGGATCCTTGCTCCTGCTGCTTTTAGCTATTACATTGTTATTACTTTTTCTCATCCTGCTGCCCGCGCAGCTCCAGTTCAACCTCCGGCATTAACTCATCCTTCATAATAGTCAGTACCCGGTCAAAGACCTCTACATCTTCCTTGCTGCATCGTTCCTTTACCCGTTTCAGTACTTCATCTACATAAGACTGGCTCATATTATAGTATTTATAATATTTATCCGTCACCTTCAGATGATATTCCCGCTTATCCGTTTCCGACTGGACCTTTTCCACATAGCCTTTCTGAATCAGACTGTTTACCTTATAGGTCGCATTCGGAGAAGATATATTCACAAAGCTGGCGAACTCATTAATCGTAGGATTATTTAATGCTCCTATGATCTCCGCACAGAATGCTTCCACCGTTGTCAGGCTTAATTCCCGGTTGGGTGCCTGCGCAAACACATTCTGGTAATATCGGATCTTAAATTTTTTATATACTTCCGAAAACGATTGTTCTATCATATCTCCCTCTACAGGTACTTTATTTTTCTTCTGCTCCAATTACAAAGGAAAGTTCTGCCTGTGCTGCTACTTTCCCATCTACTTTCGCAACAGCTTTTCCGAATCCGATTGGGCCGCGACGCTCCGTAATCTCGCATTCCAGGGTTAACACATCTCCCGGTACGACCTGCTTCCGGAATCTGGCATTCTTAATACCGCCGAAAAATGCGATTTTTCCTTTGTTTTCTTCTTCACAGAGAATTGCAACTGCGCCAACCTGCGCCAATGCTTCTATGATCAGAACTCCCGGCATAACATGCTGCTGTGGAAAATGTCCGCAGAAGAACAATTCATTTACGGATACGCATTTGATTCCCTTTGCGCTCTTTCCCGGTTCACACTCTACGATCTTATCAACCAGCTGGAACGGATAACGATGCGGAATGATCTCCTGAATCTGATTTGAATTTAATTCCATATTATGCCTCCTGATATCTCTTAAACAGAACACTTGCATTATGTCCGCCAAAACCTAAAGAATTAGACAATGCCATTTCAACCTGAACATTTCGTCCCTCGTTCGGCACGATATCCAGATCACACTCCTCATCCGGTACCTGATAATGAATGGTAGCCGGGATAAAGCCATCCTTCAATGCCAGTGTTGTGAAGATTGCTTCTACAGCACCGCTGGCACCTAACAGATGCCCGGTCATGGACTTTGTAGAGCTTACCATTAACTTATATGCATGCTCGCCAAAGGCTGCCTTGATCGCCTTGGTCTCTCCTGCATCATTCAGATGTGTGGAAGTACCATGGGCATTGATATAACCAACCTCTTCCGGCTTTACACCTGCATCTTCCATTGCCAGCTGCATACATGCAGTTCCGCCTGCTCCGGTTGGATCCGGTGCGGTAATATGATATGCGTCACAGCTTGCACCGTAACCGATGATCTCACCATAAATCTTTGCTCCACGGGCCTTTGCATGCTCCAGCTCTTCCAGAATCAGGATTGCTGCACCCTCGCCCATAACGAAGCCCGCACGTTCTTTATCGAATGGGATGGATGCACGATCAGTATCCTCTGTTGTATTCAGTGCCTTCATAGAAGTGAATCCGCCAACACCCATATTACAGATACATGCCTCTGCACCACCGCAGAGCATTACATCCGAATAACCATCGCGTATATAATGGAAAGCCTCACCGATTGCATTGTTACCGGATGCACAGGCTGTTACCACGCAGGTACATACACCCTTAAAGCCTGTCTCGATTGCAATCTGACCGGCTGCCATATTTGCGATTGACATTGGAATAAAGAACGGTGAAATCTTCTCAAAGCCACGGCTTAAGCCTCTGTCATGCTCGCTTTCAATCGTCTTTAAACCACCGATTCCGGAAGAAACGATGGTACCGCAACGTAATGGATTCTCCTTGGTCATATCCAGTCCGCTGTCTGTAAATGCTTCCTTTGCAGCGATCATTGCAAACTGTGTATAACGATCCATACGCTTTGCTTCTTTTTTATCCAGGTACTCATCCGGATTATAGTCCTTTACCTCACCGGCAATCTTTACCTTAAACTCTGATGTATCGATCTGGGTGATCCGGTTAATTCCACAGACACCTTTTTTCACATTCTCCCATGTGTCCTGCGTATTATGTCCCAATGGATTAATGGTTCCCATTCCTGTAATTACAACTCTTTTTTTCATGTATATTCCCTTTCCATGCTATGTTCTGTTACATCACCATACCGCCGTCTACATGCAGTACCTGCCCGGTTATATAGGAAGCCTGATCTGATGCCAGAAATGCAACCGCATTCGCAACATCCTCCGGCTGACCCATTCTTGCCAACGGGATTTCCTTAGCCATCTGTTCCTTTACCGCATCCGGCAATCCCTCTGTCATATCCGTGGTAATAAATCCGGGTGCAACTGCATTCGCCGTCACATTTCTGGAACCCAGTTCCTTTGCCAGAGACTTGGTCATACCGATGATTCCTGCCTTGCTGGCTGCATAATTCACCTGACCCGCATTTCCGGATACGCCAACCACACTGCTGATGTTGACGATCCGTCCATAACGCTTCCGCATCATCAGCTTGGCTGCTGCACGCATACAGTAAAAGGTACCTTTTAAGTTCGCATCAATGACCTGATCAAAATCTTCATCGGACATCCGGATCAACAGACCATCTCTTGTAATACCGGCATTATTGACCAGGATCTCAACTGTACCTGTAACCTTCAATGCCTCTTCGAATAACCGGTCTACCTCTTCCTTCTTTGACACATCTGCCTGAACAGCAACAGCCTGCACACCAAGCTCCTTACAAAGTGCGACGGTCTCCTCTGCCGCTGCGGCACCCCTCGCATAGCAGGTCACCACATTGGCACCTTCCTTTGCTAATGCAACACAGATTGCCCGACCGATACCGCGGCTTCCGCCGGTCACGATCGCTGTCTTATTTTCTAACAACATATGTTTCCTCCTCTTTGGATCTATGCCAGCTTTTCCAGTAAAGCATCCACATCTGCGACCTTCTCTACACTATAGCAGGTGATTTCCGGACAGGTCTTCTTTACGAACTTGGACAATGCAGTACCCGGTCCGATCTCAACGATCGTATCAACGCCCTGCTCTGCCATATAACGGATAGAATCTTCAATATAAATACTGTGCTGTACCTGCTTCTCAAGCAATGCCGGAATGCTTTCTTCCTCTGTCTTGAAACGTCCCAGGGAATTAAAGACAACCGGAATCTTCATATCTCCGAAAGACTCCTCCTTGAAGCGTTCTCTTAACTTATCACCGGCCGGCTTCATCAATGAAGTATGGAATGGTCCGCTGACTACCAAAGGAATACATCTTCTTGCACCTGCTTCTGTCAGCAGCTCGATCGCACGGTCTACCGGTGCAACATCACCGGAAATAACGATCTGCCCCGGGCAGTTATAGTTCGTAGGTTCTACAACATTGCATGCTTCATCCTTAAACTCTTCATGTGCCTGTGCACAGCATGCTTCCACCTTCTCACGGTCCAGATTAATGACTGCTGCCATCTTACATGCACGGTCAACGACTGCCTCAGCCATAGACTGTCCACGGAATGCAACCAAAGAGATTACCTGCTGCTCATCAAACACACCTGCCGCATATAATGCAGAATATTCACCAAGGCTTAAGCCTGCTGCCATTTCCGGAACAATTCCCTTGTTCTTCAGGATCTTAGTTACTCCAACTGCAAATGCCACCATACATGGCTGTGTATATTTTGTTGTATTCAGCATCTCTGCCGGTCCGTTAAAACAGCAGTCCTTCACATCAAATCCAACATCCGTATGATCCATTACTTCCCGAAATTCCGGATATGCCTCGTAAAAATCCTTACCCATTCCCACATACTGGCTGCCCTGTCCGGCATACATAAATGCTAACTTCATTCCATATCCTCCAATCTGATATCTTTCTTATTAAAGCTGTAAGCTCTGCAGCTCCTTTAATTCCTTCTTTGCGTCCTCATACAGATTCTCAAGAATCACTGACAAAGGCTGAATCTCCTTTAACTGTCCGCAAACCTGTCCTGCCATAACAGAACCATTCTTCACATCACCGTCTAATACGGCACGGCGCAGACCGCCTAATGTAAACTGCTCCAATTCTTCTCTGGTACCACCGCTTCGTTCTACCTTTATGTACTCTCTTGCCATATCATTCTTCAGAATACGGACCGGAGCATCCAGCGACCGTCCGGTTACCGTGGTACTGTTATCTCTTGCCTTGATCAGTGCCAGCTTGTAATTCTCATGAATCGGGCACTCCTCACTGACTAACAGACAGGTTCCGATCTGGACACCGACTGCACCTAATGCCATGGCTGCCACGAATTGCTTTCCGGTTGCGATACCGCCTGCTGCGATAACCGGAATGGATACCTTCTCTATTACCTGCGGTACCAGTGTCATAGTAGTCATATCACCAACATGTCCGCCACTTTCTCCGCCTTCTGCGATCACGGCATCTGCACCCTGCTGTTCTACCTTACGAGCCAGAGCGGTACTTGCCACAACCGGGATCACCTTACTGCCATTTGCTTTCCACATGCCCATATATTTACCCGGCATACCGGCACCCGTTGTAATGATCCCGATCTTTTCATCTGCCAGAAGCTGTGCGATATTATCCACGTCCGGATTCATCAGCATCAGGTTTACACCAAATGGCTTATCCGTCAACTTCCGGCACTCTGCGATCTCTTTCTCCAGAGCTTCTGCATTCATACCACCGGAAGCGATCAGGCCCAATGCACCTGCATTGGATACCTGTGCTGCGAATTTACCGGTTGCGATATTGGCCATACCACCCTGAATGATCGGGTACTTGATTCCTAACATTTCATTTAATAACATTATGCATTCTCCTTCTTTGCCGCGTCAATAATCGCAGCATCCATATACCGGAACTTGTCATACCGGTTCTTTGCCAGCTCGTTTGGAGACATCTTCTTATATCTGGCCAGTTCCAGATTCAATACTGCATCTATCTCCCGATATACCTTGTTTGGATTCTGCTGAATACCACCCAGTGGCTCCTTGATGATTCCGTCAATCACATTATAATGCTTCAGATCCTGCGCCGTCAGCTTCATCAGATCACAGGCTTCCGCACTTCTGCTGGAATCCTTCCATAATATAGAAGCAAAGCCTTCCGGTGACAGTACGGAATATACCGCATTTTCCAGCATATAAACGCTGTTTGCAACACCGATTGCCAGTGCACCGCCACTGCTTCCCTCACCGGTTACGATTGCAATGATCGGCACCTTCAGGGAACTCATCTCAGCCAGATTCTTCGCAATGGCATTCGCCTGTCCGTGCTCCTCTGCCTCCAGACCCGGATATGCACCCGGTGTATCGATAAATGTAATTACCGGACGTCCGAATTTCTCTGCCTGTTTCATCAGACGCAGCGCCTTCCGATATCCTTCCGGCTCCGGCATTCCGAAGTTAAACTCCATATTCTCATTAATATTTCTACCCTTCCGGTGTCCAAGAACTGTAACCGGCATACCGTGGAACATGGCGATTCCGCCCAGAATACTCTTGTCCTCTTTGCTAAGAAAATCTCCCCGCTGTACAAAGAAATCATCAAACAGGGCATTGATATAATCATCTACCTTCGGACGCTTGATGCTTCTTGCTAGATATACCTTATCTGCCGGTGTCAGATTATCACACTGATGAAGGAGCTTGCGCTTCTCATTCTTTAATTCTTTCACACGTACATCCGCTGCATAATCATCTGTCTTTGCAGACAATTCTTCTATCTCGGTATCGATTGCACGGATGCGCTCATCTATCTCTCGAATCATAATGACGGCCTCCTCTTTTTCTCATGCAGACGCAGAATCTGTCCAACAACCTCCCGCATCTCACCTCGCGGAACGATCTGATCCACAAATCCATGGCTCTCCAGATACTCTGCCCGTTGGAATCCCGCCGGCAGCTTCTGTCCGATAGTCTGCTCAATAACACGCGGACCCGCAAAGCCGATCAGAGCTCCCGGCTCTGCCAGAGTAATATCACCCAATGTTGCAAAGCTGGCACTGACACCACCGGTAGTCGGATGCGTCAGACAAACGACATAAAGTCCGCCATGCTCGTTGAACCGTTGTACGGCCGCACTTGTCTTAGCCATCTGCATCAGGGACAGGATGCCCTCCTGCATTCTGGCACCGCCGCTGGCCGTAAACATAACCACCGGCAATTTATTCTTATCTGCCACTTCAAACGCATAGGTGATCTTCTCGCCGACTGCAATTCCCATACTGCCCATCAGGAACTCACTTCCCATAACAGCGATCATTGCCTTCTGGCCCTGCACCTCACCGACACCGATCAGGACACCTTCATCCAAGCCGGTCTTTTCCTGCAGCTTTGTAATCTTCTCTTCATAATCCGGATAATCCAGTGGATTTACAAACGGAACCTTATGTTTTAATTTCCGGAAGGTTCCCGGATCCACCATACTTCTCATTCTCCGTGCTGCTGAGATTTTATTGTGTGCACCACATTCCGGGCAGACGAACAGATTCTTCTTCATAAGATCTGCCTGAATCTCTGCCTTACAGGATGAACAGGTCACTGTTCCCGGTACATTATCCTCCTGCTTCTCAGCCTTCTCACGTACTGCAACCGGTTCAAAATCATCACTCATTGCAGCTTCTTTTTCTTTATCAGAACCTCTTAGGACTGTCGCATATCGCGCGAGTCCTGCTTTTGTCTTACCTAACAGACTCATTTCTTTCATCACTCCAATTCTCAAATAGCAGAAATAGAAACAGGAATATACAAATCAGAGACTTATGTAAGTGATTTATATATTCCTGCCTTCCTCCGCTATACTACTACGATTACTCCTGATGAGCGTTTACGTAGTCTACTAAATCCTTAACTGTCTTCATCTTAGGAAGATCTTCATCTGCAATTGCAACACCTGTCTCGGTCTCAATAGCCATACCGAGCTCTACTGCATCCAGGGAATCAGCTCCAAGATCATCTGTTAAAGATGCCTCTAATGTGATCTTATCTTCATCACAGCCTAAAACATCTGCAATCGCCTTCTTAATTGTCTCGAACATAGTAGTTTCTCCTTTTCATGCTTTCTTATTTAGTTAAAAAATTTTAATTTTCTAACCACATATATTGTAACAATTATTCCCTGTTTGTCAACTCATTTATACATGTTTAGATAGTTTTTATTTTTATATTTTTCCTATCGTAGAAAGTTCATAATTTGTTCAAAAACTCTACACACTTTTTCAAAATATATCTCTTGACACATGCCCAATCACACTATATCATATTATTGTTTATGTGGTTTTGAAAACTACATGAAAAAATCTATCAAACTATTTTTACTGGCAATTAATATCATATCAGATTATAAATAAAACATTCTACAATAAGAAAGGAACAAATTATGAACAGCACGAATTTACAACCTGAGGCCGGAATCGCCGGTATGTTTATTTCCACATCCAAGGATGAGAATGGTGTATTAAACGCCATTGAATTTCACAATGATGATCGTTTCAACTTCGCTTATGACGTTGTAGATGTTCTGGGAAAGAGCAAGCCGGATAAGCTTGCAATGCTTCACATTGCCAATGACGGCAAGGAGCGCCGGATCACCTTTAAGGATATGATGGTATATTCCAATAAAGCAGCCAACTATTTCCGCTATCTGGGAATCAAACGCGGCGACCGTGTCATGCTGGTTCTGAAGCGTCATTATCAGTTCTGGTTTGCGATCCTGGCCCTTCATAAGATTGGTGCCATCGCAATCCCGGCGACCAATCTTCTGGTAAAGAAGGATTTTGAGTATCGTTTTAAAGCCGGGCAGATTGATGCAGTATTATGTACCTCCGACGGAAAGGTAGCTTCTGAGGTAGAACGGGCTTCTAAGACTTATGATGGATTAAAGGCCAAGATCATGGTTGGCCCAAGCACATTAAAAGGCTGGAGTAATTTCAATCGTGACATCCGGTTCTTTTCTCCGGAATTCAAGAAACCGGCTGATGTTCCGGGTGGAGATGACCCGATGCTGATGTTTTTCACTTCCGGTACTACTTCTTATCCAAAGATTGCCGCTCACAGCTATAAATATGCTCTGGGGCATTATATCACTGCGAAATACTGGCAGCAGGTAGATCCGGATGGTATTCATTTCACCATCAGTGATACCGGCTGGGGAAAGGCCTTATGGGGCAAGCTCTATGGTCAATGGCTCTGCGAGGCAGCCGTATTCACCTATGACTTCGATGAATTCTATGCCAGCCAGATCATGCAGATGATCGAGAAATATAAGATTACCACATTCTGTGCACCGCCAACCGTTTATCGCGTTCTGGTACATATGAATCTTGCAAAATTCGATTTATCTTCTTTAAAGACGGTAGCGACTGCCGGAGAGGCTCTGAATCCGGAGATTTACGAGAAGTTTTACAAAGCAACCGGCATGAAGATCATGGAAGGCTTTGGTCAGACGGAAACCACCCTGACAATTGGAAATCTGCAAGGTATGGAGCCTAAGCCGGGTTCTATGGGTAAACCAAGCCCACAGTATACGGTAGAGGTCATGCGTGCAGATGGCAGCATTTGTGATACCGGAGAGACCGGAGAAATCGTTATCAGCGTAAAGGACGGTCTGCCGGAGGGACTTTTCCTCGGTTACTATCTGGATGAAAAGCGGACCGAATCGGTCTGCTATAACGGATATTATCATACCGGTGATACTGCATATATGGACGAGGACGGATTTTTATGGTATGTTGGTCGTGTAGATGATGTGATCAAATCCACCGGATACCGGGTAGGTCCTTTTGAGATTGAAAACGAGATCATGAAGCTTCCTTACGTCGTAGAATGTGCGGTCACTTCCGTTCCCGACCCGATGCGCGGTCAGGCTATCAAGGCAAGTGTTGTATTAACGGAAGGCACTGCAGCGACAGATGCTTTGAAAAAAGAAATGGTCCGTTTCTTCCGTGCGAACCTGGCTTCTTACAAGCGGCCGAAGGTAATCGAGTTCGTAAAGGAATTACCGAAGACCGTAAGCGGTAAAATCCGTCGTGTCGAGATTAAGGAAAAAGACTGGGCACAGGAGGATGATCCTCATAAATATGCAAGTACAGGAGAAGAATCAAAGGATGAATAAGATTGTTATTACCGGTATGGGTGCTGTAACTCCCATCGGGATTGGTGTAGCTGAATATTGGAATGGATTGGTTTCCGGCGTGCACGGAATCGGGAAAATCACCCGGTTTGACGCTTCTGCTCTTCCGGTACAGATTGCTGCCGAGGTAAAGGGCTTTGATGCAACCGAACATATGCCGCGCAAGCTGGCCCGTGAGATGGATTTATTCATGCAATATGGATATGTCGCAGCCGAAGAGGCTATGCAGGATGCAGACCTTCACCCGGATGCTCCGGAAGCCCGGACAGTTCCGGCGGAACGGATCGGAATCGTAGTCGGTACTGCCTTTGCCGGAATTGCCACTATTGCAGAGACTCAGAACAGTATCAGCACCGGTGCACAATCTAAGGTAAGCCCGCGATTTGTCCCAAAGGTTATCGGTAATATTGCAGCCGCTCAGATTGCGATTGCAAAGGGACTCCGCGGCCCGAGCCTGACTGTCACTACAGCCTGCTCTTCCGGTGCAGATGCATTATCGACCGGAATTATGCTGATCAACAGTGGTGAAGCAGATGTTGTTCTCTGTGTTGGTGCAGAGGCAGCCACCTCTCCTCTTACGATTATGGGACTGGCATCCGCCCATGCGTTATCAACACAGAATAATTCACCGGAAACAGCCAGCTGCCCGTTTGATGTAAATCGTGACGGCTTCGTTATGGGTGAAGGAGGCGGTTGTATCGTCATTGAGACCGAGGATCATGCCAAAGCAAGAAATGCACACATCCACGCATCCGTGATCGGCTGGGCCAACAGTACCGATGGCTATCATGTTACCTCTCCTCATCCGGAAGGAATCGGTGCAGTCTTCTGTATGAAGCGTTGCCTGGAAAAGGCAGGCATTCAACCGGAGGAGGTCGATTATATCAATACCCACGGAACATCTACTCCAAAAGGTGATATTATTGAAACCACTGCGATCAAGACTCTGTTCGGTGATTATGCAAAGAAGATGGCGATCTCTTCTACCAAGGGTTCTACCGGTCACATGATGGGTGCCGGCGGTATTACCGAGACGATTGCCTGTGTAAAGGCCATTCAGGAAGGTATCGTACCTCCGACATTAAACCTGACGAATCCGGATCCGGAATGTGATCTCGATTATGTACCGAATCAGGCAAGGAAACAGGAAGTACAGATTGCCATGTCCAATGCGTTCGGCTTCGGCGGTCAGAATTCCAGTATCTTACTGAAGAAATATCTGTAAAGTCTAATTCAGCAATAAACATACATACACACAATAAACAATACTAAACAACGTCCGGCAATATGGATGCCTGTTTCCGCAGGTTCATTCCTATCACCGGACGTTGTTTAGTGTGTATCTTATACTATTTCTATTATGTGACTTTCCTTCATGATCACATCAGGGTCTTCAGCTGTTCAAACAATTCCAGATCCGACTGGGTAACCTTGATGTTCGTCTTCATGACTTCCCCATCCGGCTGTGTGATCTGAACCTCCAGAATACTGCCCTCTGATATACCGGAATTTTTTACCGCATTTAAAAACATAGGAAACTTTGGATGATTCTGAACAAATGTATCCCACATTCCTTTTATCTTAAATAACGCTGCCGGATTCTTCATCTTACTCTTCCTTTCTACTGCTCTGCGCCTGTATCTTCCGTAATGCTCTTAGCCTCTGCCTTTGCAGCTGTTCCCGGCTCCTCGCCGAAATGCTTTTCAACCATCTTAGTCACGATCGGAAGCTTTACAACCTCACCCTTGAATGCTGCAATAACCGCATAAATCATGATCACGAACTCGGCAATACCGCAGATTGTCTTTAACCAGCTGCAGAAATCAAGCTTGCTTAATACATTGTATACACCGTAAGCGCCACTGAACAATCCGATAAAGTCCATATAGCCGCTGCTGCATGCACCGAATACCATTGTCAGGATACTGAAGAATACTGATATGATCATTGCCTGCGTGACATTCTTCTTTGCTACAGTCTCAATATCTGTATACAATGCAAAGATAAACAATAATACAATCGGTACAATTCCCACATAACCTGCAAAATATGCAACCGCACTGATCAATGCTACTGATACACCAAACTTCGTTAACTTCATTTCTTTTCCTCCATAATATATAACCTCCGTATCTCCAAACGTTCCTCTCGTCTCTGTTCTGCAAAGTACGGATAATGTATCGCTGAAATGTCTAATTTCATGCGACCATTGTCAGTATATCATATTTCCGATATTTTTTGTCAAAATCTTGTCGACATTTTAAAATTTTATAGATTCTTCATTCTGACTGTTTCGACAATATCTGCTGCATGCTCACAGGTATCCAGACATGTCTCTACGCATTCATAAATCGTCCTCCATGTAAGAATCATCTTTCCATCTGCTTCTCCATGAAGCCGGTACATATTCTCCATATACAGCCGGTCTCCCTGCTCCTCAAGATCATTGACCCGGATAATATAGTTCTCCAGCTTTTTGGAATGTTTAAAATTCTCCAGTTCCCCTACCAGATTCTCCAGTGTCCGTACACTTTCAAGCAGTATCTCCAACACCGGGAACAGATCCTCCCGGACAGCTTCTACCCGGCACATATAGATCTGCAGCAGAATTTCTTCTATAGAATCTGTCGTATCATCCAGTGCATTGCTTAATGCGATCAGATCCTCCCTCTCAATCGGTGTGATAAATGCCTGGTTCAGAACCGCCATCATCTTATGCCGTTTGGTATCACCCTGTTGTTCCAGCTCATGTACCTGTTCCATCTTTTCCTGCAGGGCCGTCTGATCAAATTCCTTTAATGTTTCCTGTAGAACTTCTGCTGCCCGGCATGCATATCCTGCACACTGATTCAGATTCTTATAATAGAACTCATCTTTTTTCTTTTTCATTTTCATTCTCCTCTGCCGCTATATTAAACTTCTTATTTCAACAATAACATCAGCTTCGCCATTCCAAAGCCGATCACGCCGCATCCCGGGAAGGTCAGCACCCATGCCAGGAGCATATCCTTAACCACACTGAAATTAATGGACGATTTTCTCTTTACGGCTCCAACTCCCATGATCGCAGTTGTCTTTACATGTGTTGTACTGACGGGTAAGCCGAACAATGTTGAGACCAGAATACTGACAGAGGCCGCAACATCCGCAGAAAAGCCCTGATATTTCTCAAGCTTTACCATATCCATTCCTACGGACTTAATAATCTTCTTACCACCGATGGAAGTTCCGACACCCATAACTGCGGAACAAAGTATCATCATCCAGATTGGAATTACCGCCCCCTGCGTATCCTCCATGCCATTCGTCAGAAACAATCCAAGAAGCAGGACTCCCATAAACTTCTGTCCATCCTGTGCCCCATGCACAAATGCCATTGCCGCACCACCTGCCACCTGTCCGGCTTGCAGAAAACGGTTCATTTTCTCCCGGTCACAATTATAAAAGAGTACTGTCATTGCCTTACAGATCACAAATCCAAGCATAAATCCACCAATCGTAGATAAGACCAGGCCATAAATAACCTTCAGCCATTCTACACCGTTAACTCCGTCCATTCCGCCCTGAAGCGCAATAGCCGCACCGGTCAGCCCCGCAATCAACGCATGGCTCTCGCTCGTCGGTATTCCGAAGTACCAGGCTCCGACCGCCCAGATTACAATTGCGGCCATCGCAGCACATAGAGCAATCATCGCATCCTGATTATTTCCGTTAAAATTCACCATGTTCTTAATCGTCATCGCAACCTTGGAATTAAACATGGTCATTACCAATACTCCGAAGAAATTACAAACAGCCGCCATAATAATGGCTCGTCTGACACCGATACACCGTGTAGCTACGCAGGTAGCGATTGCATTGGGGGCATCGGTCCAGCCATTTACAAATATGACTCCCAGCGTCAGCAGTACCGATATCAATAAGATTGGATGTTCCCCCATTTGCTGCAAAAAATATCCGAATGATATCTCATATTTCATAGTATTCCTGTATCCTCCAAGTTTTTATCTTTCCCTACTTCCTATTTTCTCTGCTGTCTTTCCACTCCCGCACCATTTTTATCATCTGAATGCAAACGGTTGGCAGGATTGCCAGTCCGGTAATCTTCAAAAGCACCCATCCTGTAATACCGGATATGCTGAACAATCCCTGCAGCGGCGGAATTGTCAATACAAGTCCAAGCAACAGCACTCCCGCTGCAAATGCACCAATACTATATGGATTTGAAGTAAATCCAACTCGTAGAATAGACTGTCCGGTTCTGCAATTAAAGCCATGGAATAACCGTGCTAATGTCAGTGTTGCAAATGCATAAGTCATTGCAACTCCCGGTGCCTGCATCGGGCTACCCATATAATAAGCCGCCATAACTACCAGTGCGATCAGGATGCCCTGTAGGAAAATACGCCCAAAAAAGGTCCGGTTCAGAATACTTTCCGATGGATCTCTCGGTTTTTCATCCAGTAAAGTCGGATCCGCCGGTTCCATACCGATTGCAATTGCCGGCAGAGAATCCGTCAACAGATTAATAAACAGTAAGTGCACCGGTGCAAACGGAACCGGGAGTCCCAATATAGATGTATAGAGAACTGTCAGAATTGCAGCCATGTTACCGGATAGCAGGAACAGAATCGCATTTCTTATATTCCGATATACATTTCTCCCGTTCAATACTGCTTTCATGATCGTAGCGAAATTATCGTCAGCCAGAATCATAGCTGCTGCATCCTTGGATACTGCTGTTCCCGTGATGCCCATTGCTACTCCGATATCAGCCTGTTTCAATGCCGGTGCATCGTTGACACCATCTCCGGTCATAGATACGATTCTTCCCTTTTTCTGCCAGCTTTTAACAATGCGGATCTTATTCTCCGGCGATACTCTGGCATATACCGATATCCGTTCGATTTTTTGATCCAGCTCTTCTTCCGACATGGCATCCAGCTCCATTCCGGTCACTGCCAGATCTCCCTCTTCAAATATTCCTATTTCTTTAGCAATTGCCGTTGCTGTAATCTTATGATCTCCAGTTATCATAACCGGACGGATTCCGGCATGCTTGGCATCTGCTACAGCCGTGATTGCTTCCGGCCGAGGAGGATCCATCATGGAAATCAGTCCAAGGAAGATATAACCTTTCTCCTCCTCCATGGTCAATGGCTGATCCAGTTCCCGGTAGGCAAAAGCCAGAACCCGGAGCCCCTGCTCCGAGAAATGACGGTTTTCCTCCCGGATTTTCTTCCGCCGACCTTCATCCATAGGCAGAATTCCTTCTGATGTCCGGATACTGACACAGCGATCCAGCAACACATCTACCGCTCCTTTGGTCAGAAGCGTAGGCACACCATGCAGACAGTATTTGGTAGACATCAGCTTCCGGTCGGAATCAAAAGGAAGTTCTTCCATCCGTACCATTGTCTGCCGAAGCAGATTCTCATGAAATCCATCTGCTAAAACTGTGTCATCTGCTGCTACCGGAACCTTCCGAACCATTTCAAGTAATGCATATTCCGTCGGGTCGCCGATTCCCTTCCCATCTATCAGACTGGAATCATTGGTCAATACCGCATCATAGAGCAAATACCGATGAAGCTGGTCATGAAGATCTATCTCTTCCGGTTTCCACTCTCTGCCGTCTATATATAGCTTCTGTACCGTCATCTTATTCTGTGTCAGTGTTCCGGTCTTATCGGAACAGATTACAGATACGCAGCCTAGGCTCTCTACCGCTTTTAAATCCTTTATAATAGCCTGCTCCTTTGCCATTTTCTGCGTACCCATTGCCTGGACAATCGTTACTATGGAACTTAATGCCTCCGGAATTGCAGCAACGGCAAGCGCCACTGCAAACATTAAAGAATCTATAATCGGCATTTTCCGTAAAATACAAAGTCCGAATACAACCGCTGAAATAATCATGATCAGAGTTGCCAGATGTTTACTGAATTGATCCAGACTGACCTGTAACGGTGTCTTCCGCTCCTGAATATCATTCATCATTCCCGCGATCTTACCGATTTCTGTTTCCATCCCGGTCGCAGTCACCAGAATTTCCGCTCTTCCGTACGTAACCAGTCCGCCGGAATAAACCATGTTTATCCGATCAGCCAGTGCCACATTCTCGGGCAATACGATATCATCTTTATCCACATTGGTTGATTCACCGGTTAATGCACTCTCATTTACCTGTAAAGAATAGTTGTGTAAGATCCTTCCGTCAGCAACTATCATATCTCCGGCTTCCAGCATAATAAGATCTCCCGGAACTACTTCTCTTGATGGAATCTCCTCCATTCTTCCATTTCGGATAACTTTTGCAACCGGTGAAGATAACTGCTTTAGGCTGTCCAGCGATTTCTGCGCTTTTACATGCTGAACCGTTCCGAGCACGGCATTCATCAGCAGAACCGCTACAATTACGATCGTACTTTCCATATTGCCGGAAAACATGGAAATCCCGGCAGCAATCAACAAGATCACGATCAACAGATCACAGAATTGGCTCAAAAACACCATCAATATGCTTTTTTTCTTCCCTTCTGCCAATACATTTTCACCGGAAGTTTCCCGAATTTTTCTAATCTGGGCATCCTGTAATCCATCCGGCCCGGTCCCGAATTCTTCTCTGACATCTTCTGCCGGCTGATTCCAATACTCCATACTCATTACCTCCATATTAATGTTTTATAATAATGTATAAAAAAAGACTTTTATCACACACAAATAACATGTGCAATAAAAGTCTCGTTCCTGTTGCAATGCACAGCCCGGTCAGACCTACTCTGACGTGATGACGAACTGTACAACATCCTTTCGATGCGAACTACTCCCTAATATCAACTTGACTGAATTCTAACACAGCTCAAACTTTCCGGTCAAGACTTTTTCCTGCTATCTTTACCATTTCTTAACTGATTCCGGCCGGTTCCCGCCTTGTGATTTTCTACTGCGTTTGTTAAAATACGCTTGGAGGCGATTGATATGTGGCAAAGACATTCTATGATATATAATTTCATAAGTACACTGCTTCTGGCAGCCATGTTTTTGTCCGGCATCTGCATGACACAGATTACTGAGGATTCTCATTTTGCATATCAGACCTCACAGCCGGTCAGTACAACACTGACAATCTTAAAGACGCAACCGGATTCCGCTGTTTTGAGCAATGATGGTTCTATGAGCCGGCACGAATCTCTGATCCGTACCCGCAGGAACCGACGTTTAGACGAACGGACACGTCTGCGCTTTTTGCCCATTATCGGCTTGGGTTCCTCTGTTTTTTTTCCTATGGCCTTTGTCTCTATATACGGCTATGGCACACTTTGTGAAGAAATCTACAGCCTGACTGTAACCATTCGTTACATTCAATGCCAGGATGGTCAGAAACCGTCACTCATGTTCTAATCTACAGTATGGCTTTTCATGCCATAATTATTCCATTTCCTGTAATGTTACAGGTCTTATTTGAGTACGTAAAATATAATATTAGAACAGGAGTGTTAATTATGAATATTGGTTATCTTATTTTAATGATTATTGGTGGTTCTGTAGGCGTGCTGGCAACCGGATATCTGGTTGTCTCCATGATCATCGTTTTATTCCAGAAAATCTACGGAGTGATCCGGTATCATAAATCTTTATTTGACTAAATCAGAAAAGACCGCAGGCAGCATATCAACACTGCCTGCGGTCTTTCCCGCTTATGCTATTCCATGATCGTCCCCTCGATCGGAAGTGTATACATATTGTCATCTGTCACTGTCTTAAACCGTGTTCCATCATATCCGTCTAGCCATCCGAGCGGTGCCCGATAAATCTCATTGGTCTCAGTATCATAGACCCGGTCATAGTCCAGGATCGCATCACTCTGTTTCTGGCGCATGATCTCATCACTGGTATTTCTGGCCTCCCAGGATGCCATAATTCCATCCGAAATTTCACTCAGCGTATTCCGTATCTCCATAGCATTTGCAACTACGGCATCGCTCTGCGCATTTGCATTACTGATAAACGCATCCGTATATTGGATGGAACCGATACACTGATACAGAAGATCCTGCCACTCGATCAGTTCATTTTCCGCTGCTGTGATCGCCATAATATTATATACCATGTAATATCCGGCATCAATTCCAAATGCCGAATTCAGATTTCCGGAAAAATCCACAACATCTGCTGTAAACATCCCTTCTCCTCGATTTCCGTATGCATCTGTAAATGTAGCATGAACAATTGCCGGATTTAAGGCTGCATCCTTCAGGGATGTAGTACTCTCGAAGCTTTCTAATGTTGTAAACTCATTAAACCGCGGAAATGTATACCCACTATACTCCGGTTCATCTTTTTCTGCAAAAGATGCATATTCCGGAAAAATCCGGAAGAAATTCTCTGTAGATGGTTCCGCTAAAACCGGCGCATCTGCCATAATATAATACGTACCGCCATAAGCCTCATATGACTGACGATAATATTCTTTACCGGTCTCGCTGTGCATCAGCGGCATCGCCTTTAACAGCAAAAACACCTGATTGACCGGTTCCTCCGGATCATACACATGAATGGAATGAAACATACCGTCTGCTCCTGTCTCCACTGTCCAGCCACTTGGAATCTGCATACTGAATGCATCTGACTGGTATAACTCCAGGGTTGTCTGTGACGCCTTGGTCGGAACGATCTGTATCTGCTCATCCGCCGTCTGTTTTATATCCTTCCCAACGGCCCAGTCAACAGCTTCTGTAGCTTCCTGTGTATTCCGGGCATCATATGTAGATACATCTTTTCCGGAAAATTGTCCTTCCGTCCCTTTTCCCCATCTGCCGCAGGCACTCATAACCGGCACTGTGATCAATAAAAGACTGATTGCTACTCCTATCCGGCTTCCTCGTTTTTTCCGTTTTCCGCTCATATAAATTCCTCCCTCTCTTATGGCATTCAGGTTATCCCTGAATAAAACAACTCACCTATAGTATAATTATATAATATTTTCTCGATTTTTATAAGCCTGTATTTTTTAATTGAATTATAATTGAAAAAGCCGATCGGATCTTACGATCCGACCGGCTTCGGCTTATTGTCCGTTACTGAATATCTGTCACCTTATAATCCTGATCCTCAACAGCCTTCTTCAGCACTTCATCTGTAACCGTTTCTTTCAAAGTCACTACTGCGGATCCCTTCTCATGACTTACTTCCGCCTGTTCTACCTGATCCAGTGCCTCTAATGCTTTCTTTACCCGTGCTTCACAATGTCCGCACATCATTCCTTCAATCTTCATTGTCTTTGTCATTTTATTTTCCTCCGATTCTTTTTTATTTTTTTCTGTTATTCCGTTCTCATTTGTTGCTTCATTTTCATTTAATATTGCATTCTTATCACCGGCTGCTGCATCTATATGCTTTCTCCGGTTCCGGTCTCTTCCGGAGTTATGGATTTTCACCAGATTCAGCCGCAACGCATTCGTTACCACACAGAAGCTGGAAAGACTCATCGCTGCCGCACCGAACATCGGATTTAACTGCCAGCCAAACAGCGGGATCCAGACACCTGCTGCCAGCGGAATTCCGATGATGTTATAAATAAATGCCCAGAACAGGTTCTCATGAATGTTCCGGAGTGTCCGTCTGCTTAACCGGATAGCCGCCGGTACATCACTTAACCGGCTCTTCATCAGTACGACATCCGCCGCATCAATTGCAATATCCGTTCCGGCACCGATTGCAATACCGATATCTGCTCTGGTCAGTGCCGGTGCATCATTGATACCGTCACCTACCATGGCTACCTTGCCTTTTTTCTTCAACTGCCGGATCACCGCTTCCTTACCATCCGGTAATACGCCTGCAATGACTTCGTCCACACCGACCTGAGCTCCGATTGCCTGTGCGGTCTGCTCATTGTCACCGGTCAGCATTACCACATGGACACCCATGTTTTTCAGCTCCCGAATCGCCTGTGGACTGTCTTCCTTTATTACGTCCGCAACCGCTATCACACCCAGCAGCTCCCGGTTGCCATCTGCCTTCTGTCTTGCGAAATAAAGCGGTGTCTTACCTTCTTTCGCCAGCCGGTCTGCCCGCATCTTGATATCCATCTCCGCATTCAACTGCGTTCCGATATACACCGCATTTCCACCCCAGATAGTTTCTGTGCCGATCGTACCGGATAATCCATTGCCCGGCAGCACCCGGAAATCCTGCACCTCCAGACTCTGTACCGGATAGTCTTCACAATATGCCAGTACCGCCTTCGCCAACGGATGCTCACTCTGCTTCTCCAATGCGCAGGCAAAGGTCAGCAGTTCTTCCTCCGACAATCCGTCTCCCGGCAGAATATCCGTAACTCTCGGTTTGCCCCCGGTGATCGTACCGGTCTTATCAAGAGCTACGATCTCCGTCTTACCGGTTTCCTCCAGCGAGACTGCAGTCTTAAACAGGATCCCGTTCTTTGCACCGACGCCGTTACCTACCATGATTGCGACCGGAGTTGCCAGTCCCAATGCACATGGACAGCTGATAACCAGTACCGAGATGCCCCGCGCCAGAGCAAATCCAAAGCTTTCTCCTACAAATATCCACACCAGAATCGTAATCAATGCGATGCCGATGACTACCGGTACAAATACGCCGGACACCTTATCTGCTACCTTGGCGATCGGCGCCTTCGTCGCCGCTGCATCACTGACCATCCGGATGATCTGTGCCAGTGTCGTATCCTCGCCCACATGTATTGCCCGGCATTTCAGGAAGCCGGACTGATTACTCGTAGCCGCCGATACGGTACTACCCGGCTCTTTATCGACCGGTATGCTTTCTCCTGTCAGTGCAGACTCATTTACCGCACTGTTACCTTCTATTACAACACCATCTACCGGTATGTTCTCACCCGGACGTACCACAAACAGATCTCCCTGCTTTACCTGACTTATTTCCACAACTACTTCCTGCCCATCCCGCAGAATCGTAGCTGTCTTCGGTGCCAGCCGCATCAGACTCTTGATTGCATCCGTGGTCCTTCCCTTCGACTTCGCCTCCAGCATCTTTCCGACCGTGATCAGCGTCAGGATCATAGCCGCCGATTCAAAATAGAAATCATGCATATAGGACATGACACGTTCCATATCCCCGTTCATCTGTGCATCCGTCATTGCAAATAATGCATAGGTACTGTATCCGAACGCTGCAGTCGCACCGAGTGCTACCAGTGTATCCATATTCGGTGCGCGGTGAAGCAGCCCCCGGAATCCACTGATAAAGAACTTCTGGTTGATCACCATAATGATGATGGTCAGCAGCATCTGGAACAATCCCATTGCCACATGATTGTCTGCCATAAATGCAGGCAACGGCCAGCCCCACATCATATGCCCCATCGATACATACATCAGAATGATCAGAAATCCAACAGATGCGATCAGCCGCTTTTTCAGTGCAGGTGTCGCTTTATCCTTCAATGACTCCTCCATTGCCCGGATGGAATCATATCCGTTATGACCGGAGGAAGCCTCCGATCCGGCTGCGCCCTTTCTGCTTGCGCCGTATCCGGCTGCCTCAACTGCCCGGATAACGTCATCTGCCGCCGCCGTTCCTTCTACTCCCATGGAATTCGTCAGCAGACTGACAGAACAGGATGTAACTCCCGGAACCTTGGAAACTGCTTTTTCCACTCTGGAACTGCATGCTGCACAGCTCATTCCGGTTACATGATACTGCTCCACGATTATCACCAACCTTCTGTTTTATTTTCATTTTCAATTTCGATTTTTCTATTCTTGTTTTCCGGTTCTTGTTTCCCGGTTCTTATTTCATCAATTTCTGAAGAACCGTTACCAGCTCGTCAACCGTTTCTTCTTTTCCCTCTTTAATATCCCTTGTTACACAGGTTTTTATGTGGTTTGCCAGAAGAACTTTATTAAAACTGTTCAATGCCGCATTGACCGCCGACACCTGAACCAGAATGTCTGTACAATATGCATCCCGTTCTACCATTCCACGAATCCCGCGTATCTGGCCCTCGATCCGGTTCAACCGATGGATCAGATCCTTATATTCCTGTTCGTCCCGCTCCTTTGTCTTGTGGGAACAACAACAGTTATTCTCTTCCTGCATGATGCGCCTCGCTTTCTGTTGCTATGTGTTATCTCATTACAGTTGCTATTATATACCCCCTGTGGGTATATAGCAAGTGGTGAAACAGAATAAATTTTATCAAAAAGAAACATCGTCATATGTGTCTAGAAAATGATGTTTCACGCCATCCTTTTTGTAAGCAATGATCGTACTTAAATTTACATTCTCAACGCTCCGGAAAATGTTCTTCTCGATCACCGGATTCTGTTCTGCCAGCGTCCGGATCAGCTCCTTGATTTCTGCACGTTTGGAGCCCTTCTCCGTTCCGCCGCAGGAAGCACAGCTCTCCGTAAATCGGCAGGCACATTGTATAAACTGCAAATGATTGTAATCCCGCCAGTGCTTGATGGCATCCTCGCGAACAAGATACAGCGGCCGGATCAGCTCCATGCCTTCAAAGTTCGTACTGTGCAGCTTCGGCATCATGGTCTGCACCTGTCCACCATAAAGCATTCCCATAAGAATCGTTTCAATCACATCATCATAATGGTGTCCGAGTGCGATCTTATTACAGCCCAGCTCTTTGGCCTTACTGTATAAATACCCCCGCCGCATTCTGGCGCAGAGATAGCACGGAGAATCACCCACGTCTGCCACCGTATCAAAGATTTCTGTCTTAAACACCGTAATCGGCACATGAAGCAGCTTCGCATTGGTTAAAATCCGCTGATAATTCACATCATTATATCCCGGATTCATAACCAGATATACAACCTCGAAATTCTTTCTGCCATGGCGCTCCAGCTCCTGAAACAGCTTCGCCATAAGCATGGAATCCTTACCGCCGGAAATGCAGACCGCAATCTTATCCCCATCCTGTATCATCTCATATTCATTGATACCCTGCGTAAACTTCCGCCAGATGTCTTTCCGGAATTTCTTCACAATGCTCCGCTCCACATCCTTGCAGATCGTATCGGTATCTAACTGTTCCTGCTCCAACCGGCCCATCATTTCATTCAGATGAATCCGCAGATATTCCACAAATCCTCCCTGAATGCTATATGCCTCACAGCCACGCTGCTCCAGTTCCTCTGCCCATTCGTCACTCCGGCTGCCGGTATAACATAATAAATAAATCGGTTTATCCTTCGGAAACTCCGGTACTTCGTCCCCAAACGGTTCATAAAACAGATTCTCCGCTCCCGGACAGGTCTCCTGAGCAAAATCCTCGGGTTTTCGCATATCGATCAGGTGTTTTTCCCGACGATCCTGCATATATTCTTCTATGGTTCTTTTATACATAATGACTCCTCTTACATCTTACATGCCTGTTACTTTCATTTTTTCATTGCTTATCCTACCATTTTTCCATGCATTTGAAAATAGAAAAAGAGGAATTCCTTTGGGTTTCAGGAATTCCCCTTCTGCTTCTTGTTTCAACTTCTTAGGAAATAGGTTTTTCGTTTTCTTACTGTTTACTGAATAGCTTTGAATGCCTCATCCAGATCTTCGATAATATCATCAATGTTTTCTGTTCCGATTGAAAGACGGATGGTGTTTGGCTTAATACCCTGATCTAACAGTTCCTCCTCATTTAACTGAGAGTGTGTGGTAGATGCCGGATGGATTACCAACGACTTTACATCCGCAACGTTAGCCAGCAGAGAGAACAGCTCCAGATTATCGATAAAGTCCTTTGCCTTCTGTGCATCGCCCTTGATCTCAAATGTAAAGATGGAACCGCCACCATTCGGGAAGTATTTCTTATAGAGTTCCTGCTGTTCCGGATCCGTAGAAATCGACGGATGATGAACGGCCTCAACCTGTGGATGATTCTTCAGATATTCAACAACCTTCAATGCATTCTCTACATGGCGTTCCACACGGAGGGAGAGTGTTTCCAAGCCCTGCAGGAAGATGAATGCATGGAATGGTGACAGGGTAGCACCGGTATCACGAAGAAGGATTGCGCGAATTTTGGTTACGAAGGCTGCCGGTCCGACTGCTTTCGTAAAGCTGATACCATGGTAGCTTGGGTTTGGCTCGGTGAGAGATGCGAACTTGCCGCTTGCTTCCCAGTCAAACTTACCACTGTCTACGATTACGCCACCGATGGTGGTTCCATGACCACCAATGAACTTTGTTGCCGAATGCACTACGATATCTGCACCATACTCAATCGGACGAACCAGGTATGGAGTTGCAAATGTATTATCAATTACCAACGGAATCTTGTGTGCATGTGCGATTCCTGCTATTTTCTCAATATCAACGACATCGGAATTCGGATTACCAAGAGTCTCAATGAAGACTGCCTTTGTGTTATCCTGAATTGCCTGCTCGATCTCATCATAATTGAACGGATCTACGAATGTGGTATGAATGCCATACTGTGGGAGGGTATGCTCCAACAGGTTGTAAGTACCACCGTAAATGTTCTTAGCTGCTACAATATGATCACCGTTCTGTGCCAGATTCTCAATCGTATATGCGATAGCTGCTGCACCGGATGCAACCGCAAGTGCTGCCACACCGCCTTCCAATGCTGCAATTCTCTGCTCGAAAACATCCTCGGTCGGATTGGTCAAACGTCCGTAAATATTACCTGCATCTGTCAGGCCAAATCTTGCTGCTGCATGTTCGCAGTTACGGAACACATAAGAAGATGTCTGATAGATTGGAACGGCTCTGGAGTCAGTAACCGGATCCGGCTGTTCCTGCCCAACGTGTAACTGTAATGTTTCAAATTTCAAATTTCTTTCTGCATATGATTTCTTTCCCATAATTTTACCTCTTTCTGCAGGCTCGTTCCTGCCGTATATTCCTGTTTTATTTTTTTATCGTTCTATATCTTTTTCTGATGTCTTTATTTCTGAGTTCATTCCAATCTATTATCCTTAGCGGCAACACATTCGGTTGTAATTAGCGACTCCGTATCTTATTTTGATCTGTCTCATAAGCATCAACCTCATTTCTATGTATCTCATGTTGTAGTAGTTTTATTTCCTACCTGATTACAAGGATATATTAACATGCCGATCCCAGGTTGTCTAATACAGGAAATCAAGAGCCGGTTATAGGGAAAGGCTATAACTGTTTCACAACTATTTTTCATAACCGGTTTTCACCGTCATATGCTTCAATCTGTGCGATGACTCTCTCCAGAAACCGGTTCAAATATTCATTCTTCTCCCGCCCCTGTGCAAACCAGACATTCGACTGTCCAAACCCATACATAGGATGCACCCTTCGACTTGCGCGGTACCTTCCACAGATTCGCTTTCCGTCTGGTAGCCCTGGGCAGTAATACACAGTCCTCCGCCCTGGCAATCGCATTATATGCCTGATAATAATACCCCTCGATTTTCTCAATGTTTAACTGATTTCTGGTTGCACCATTGGTGGATTTCGTCTCCACAAAGCCGAGACAATAAATAATCCCCCTCCGGATAGCCCGACTCCGCCGTCCGATGAACGGCTTCAAAGTTATATTTCTCATGTGCATCTGCATGCTCTCTGACGTAAGCACCGCCGCCCTGTGGCTCATCCTCTTCTGTGATGCCTTTGTATTCGTTCATCCATGCAATGTTGCAAAATAAGATTTTCATTATTTCAGATTAACCTCCAACATCAGTCTATCAAGGAAAATATTTTTATAAAAATATTGCTTCAATTGCCCCTTAAGTTATTACACCTTTAATTTATATATAATGTTATTTGTACTACCAGCAACTTCTACCAACCCCGTTTCCACCAAAATTTTCATATATCTCCATGCGGTTGTACGCGACTTATTAAGTAATTCCATTACTTGCTGGATTGTAATTTGCTTATTCTCATCAAGAAATTCTACTATTGGATACAATCTTTCTAAATCTTTTTGTTTCAAAACTTGTTTCAAACTTGTTTCAAAACTTGTTTCATTTTTATTTATTTCAGGTACCACATCTACCTTTTCAAAACCCTCATGTATATGAATAATTGTGTTAAGATAATTCCTTTCCTCATCCATTTCAAATTCCGGCTTCGGAGATCCATTTTGTTTTAATTCCCGCAATATTTTTGAAATTCCAGTTCCTTTTTTCTCAGATAAATCTATTTCTTTAAACAATTCACCAATTCTTCTATTCCGATACTTTCTTCCCCTAATTTTTCCTACTGAAAATTTTTCAAAATTAATCCACTTTGCAAGTCCCGGATAATTAATAATCTGTATACTATCAACGTATATACGAATCTCCACAGGTTCCGCATCACGGTATGACTTATGAAACACAGCATTTACCAAAGCCTCTTCTAAGGCGTTATATGGGTAATTATAGAATCGTTCCGATTCCGCCTTTCCCTGAATCTTAACCACTTTTTCTTCTATTACCGTTGTATTAATGTAATCTAACGCATCTTGAACCTGCTTCCATATAGGCCCTGTAAATGTTTTTTCCACGAAATCATCTGACGCTTCTGCATCTTCACTATTAAAACGAATTAATTCAATCTGTGCACCTGGAATTAACTTTTCCGGATGCTCTGCAAACATTAATACACCTATATTTCTAATATCAAGCTCTGTATCTGTTTCATTAGCTACCTCTTCAGCCAGAAGTAACTCTTCCAGAGAGCTATTATTTATTTCCTGCACCAAACTGCTATTACTTTTTCTTATAAAATCTTCAAGATACCCTCTTCTAATATTTTCAATAGTAGCCCTACGATTTACTCTATCATCAAATGGAACAGAATTAAATTTATCAAATAATTCTGATATTTCATCTTGCTTTGCTTCTGTCGTAAGCGATGCTGGACGAATCCAATATTTTAAATTCTTATCATTTTTTCCACCTTTTTCAATATACACTGTCTTAGGTGCCTGATAAGGTCCACTGTCGCCTGCTGAGCACCACAGATAAATCAGAAATGTTCCCGATTTCTGATAATCAACTACCTCCATTCGTGGAATATATCTTGGTACAATCATATTACAGTATTGAAATATTTCCTGCTGAATAGCATCCAAATTTTCCTTTGGCACACCTTCTAACGGAAATACAGGCATTCCATTCTTTTCTTTCACCCCTATAACAATATAACCACCATTTGTATTATCATAATCATTTGCAAATGCACAAATAGAATGAATAATATCATTAGGATTCCAACCGGTTTTATATTCGACTCGATCATGTTCAACAACACGACCTTCTAATAATGTTTCTATTTTCAATGGAATCATCCAACCACCTCACTTTCTGTCAAATTTCCATTACTTCCAATCAAATTATATTTCCATACATATTATCCTTTTTATAAAGTATCATATCGGCATCATTTCGTAATCTGTATTTCTACTTTTCCCTTAATCTCGCACCATTTTTCCATTGTCTCTATATCGTTCTTATACTTTCTCCCTTCATCACTATCAAATAACTCTTTCGAAATATATACAGTAACTTCGTTTTTCACCTTGTTATAGTCTATTGATATCTTTTGTAATAAATCCCTATTTGTATATCTCGTCCCATTTTTTTCATCCAAAAACCTTTTACTAGGCTCAAGAGTATCCGCCACACATAAAATGAATAATAATGGATTTTTTCTATAGGATATGCGTTTAAAATCATTTGGCATTAATTCCTGCAGTTCATATTTTTCATATAATTTTTCAGTTTCATTATTTGCGATAAATATATTATGCGATATTATACAATCTGCGATATATGCAAACACATTTCTCTGTTCAATGCAAAAATAATTTCCTCTGTAATCCCAAAATTCATCTGTTCCAAATTGATTTCTTTGATCATAGTTTTTCTTCATTTTTGAGAAAAATATATCTCCACCTATAATTCCATGATCAATAACATTCATTTCAAGCAATCTATATAGGAAATAATTATTTTTCAGACGATGATTGTACCAAGGCCTACGAATAACCGTTCCATCAGTAAACTCAATACTGTTTCTTTGTCCCCGACCAACCGGCATACTCTGTGGTCCAAAGTCAGTTTCGGCATACTCTATATCTAATTTACACATTCCATACCATACACGTCTTGCATCCCTAATATAACTATAACTATAACTATTTACACATCTTTTTACTTTTTTACCTATTCTATCACATACATATTGCTTCTCTATAATTAGTTTTTCCATTTCTACCCTATCTACATCTCCCCTCCCAATTATTGCTGAACTATTGTTTTCATATGCATATCCCAAATCATGTGCAAAGCATACTAAATACCATAAATATGCAAATGGAAATGAATCCTTTTCTCTTAATTTAATAGCCAAATTTTCATCTATAATTCGTTGCAAAAATACCCCTATAAAGAAGGTATTTACTGTATGAACCATCCGCATTCCCATACTTTTTAAATCTATGTACATCTTTTCACTATCACTAAATTGTACCATACATGCCTTAGATCCTACTTCAAAATATTTTTTAATAAAATTTTCTGCCCCTTCTTCCGTTTCAAGAATATTCTCATATTGTTCTTCATAATAGTTCCAAAATTTTTTATGTTCATTTATTTCTAACATTAATGCTTTATATAAATTCATCCTTCTCCCCTTAATAACACTTCTTACAAGCTGTAAACCCTCTTCCGATTGCCGTATTTAACGTTACCTGTTCCGGATTTTTCATACCGCTGCAGTTTGGATTGCTATGGTACTTTGTTCCTCCGTTGGTTGGTATCCAGACATAAACATCTGCGGAGGTTTCCGGTGCCGGTGCGATTACAGTTGTTGCCTCCGTACTGGCTAATACATATGCAGTTGTCCCGGCAGTCTGCTCCGTTGCAGTTGCCTGTGCTTCGGCAGATGTCTGTTCTTCGGCATTTGCCTGTGCCACCTCCGTATCTTCTACCCAGCTATCTCCGGTCGCATAATCAATTCCGATACCCGGCTGCACATTATAGCAAAATACACAGAATTTCACTCCGGTGCCCTGATCTTCTACAGACTCAGCTTCTATCAATACCCCGGATGCAACCAGATTCTCCCCTTCAAATACCGGTGTCACCCGATAAAGCACATGGTGATCGGTTTCCTTCACATAATCTGCTACCTCGTTCTCAAATGGTACCATACCGGTTGCATTCATGTACCGGGTACCGGTAATCAGATTCTTCTCGTTTGCATTCTCGCCTGCCAGCTGATAAGCAATCAGGTGGCAACGATTATACAGATATTTCTCTGTTATCTGCTCCGGATATTTCACCGTATGCCAGCCACTCGGCTTGATCTGTCCAATCTCGCCCCGCTTCTCCGTCGGCATAATCTCCTGACATATATTGGCATACGCGGTTCCGCAGCGTCCCAGATCATCCAGATCACTGTAGATTTCAAATGCATCTGTCGTCAGCTCTTCATCTCCAAAATATGGGTTATTATCATTCACCTCAACATACGGGGCATCCGAATAAGCCGGCAGATCCGCATATGTAAATGCTGATTCCGTAACCTCCCTTTCAAGAATCTCCGTTGTGCTTGCAATATCCGCTTCACTGTCTTTAACTTCTGTTTTCTGTTCTTCTGCAACTGTTTGTGACTCATTCAGTGAAGCCGGTGAAAATATAGCTATAATTACTCCTACCATCAGACAAAATGCCATTGACACTGCCATAAATCCACCAATAATCAGTATTGCAACACCCATCCCACTTTTTTTCTTCTTCATAATCTACTTTTTCTCCCCATTTAGCAGTTTCCTGACTTCATCCGCATCTGTATTCCTCATTTCCGCACATATTTTCCCATAAAAATCCCTAACATCGATATCCTGCAAAATACTTTTTACCTGACTATTTCCAAGGGCTATCCGTAATAACTTTTCTTTCTGTTTTTCAGACCATTCTGTTATCTTTGTCAATTGCCCAATTATCGTATGTGTATTAGCAAAACTTCCGCTATCCTCCAGCTTATTGATCAGATCTTCCTTCTGCAGTTCCTCTTCACTTTGATTCTTTCTCTCTTTTTTTTCCTCTGCCAGACATTCAAAGTACACACTTTCCAGCTTTTCATTTGATATTGTTCGATCAATAATCTTTTTCACTAATATTTCCAGTTTTGAATCTTCTGTATAGTCTGCCGGTACAAAATATTTAATCCTATTTTCTTCCAGCATCCGAAATACCTTTGATTTATCCTTTGTCGCAGAGTTATAAACACCTATGGAATGTCCCCCATTTACATTCACCAGTTTCATACAGGGAATATCCGTATCACTGTCACCTATATATATCATATTTCTAAATGGGACTCTATACTGATCAGCACTGAAATATGCATTTACCCTTTGATCATTTATATCTAAAACCCCTTTTTCTATTCGAAACAAAAATTGTGTTTTATTTGTATAATTAACCACCTGCGCCGGCCATACCGCTACTCCGGTTTTATCATAATAAAAAGAACTGGCATATATCTTTTTTAATTTATCTGCAATCTCCGTTCCTTCGATCATCTCTTTCAGTCCAGATGAAATAATATAATGCTCGACCTGAACGCCCTTATCCTCCCCATATTTATTTATCCGGTCAAACCATGTACTAACTCCGGGAAACAACTTCACCTTAGATCCACCGTTCTTTAGATTTTTCCTTGTAAACACTACTTTTCCCCTTGATTTTTCTATCATCATATACATATATGCCAGATTTTGATCCATTTCATTTTGTGCTGCCAATTCATTGGATTCTCTCCAAAAATCTACAACTTCACAGTCAACGGATTGAATATAACCCTGTGCCTGCATATCATCCGGTGACAGCGTTTTATCAAAATCATAACAGATAGCCAGAATTGGTTTCTCCATTTCGCATTCCCCTTCCTGTATTCCTAAATTATTCAATTTGTATCATTTTTATTGGATTCTCTATGATTTTATCATGTTTTATTTTCATTCTCAATATGCATAGAACATTTTTTCTGTAAAAAAATAAAATAATTCCGGTTGCAGCATTTCTGTTGCAACCGGAACTTATCTATATATCTTATCTTTTTCTATCCATCGCCCGCAGTCGTTCCACCACATTTTTTAAAATCTCAACTGTCTGGTCTATTTCTTCCATGCTTGTCTGATGGGATACCGTGAGCCTTAATGCTCCCCTTGCATCTTCCTTTGTGACGCCGATGCTAAGCAGGACATGTGACGGATCCAGCGAGCCCGATGCACAGGCCGAGCCTGCCGATCCACAGACTCCATTCTGATCCAGCAGGATCAGCAGCGAGTTTCCGTCAATCCCTTGAAATGACAGATTGGCATTGTTTGGCAATCTTCTTTCCGAATCTCCGTTCAACCGGCTGCCCGGAATCTCCTCCAGCACACGTCTGATCAGATGATCCCGCAGACCGCTCTCATATGTCATCCGTGACTCCATCTGTGAGAATGCCAGCTCAGCAGCTTTGCCAAAACCTACAATTCCCGGTACATTTAAGGTGCCGGCCCGTCGGCCGCGTTCCTGTGCCCCACCATGAATAAAGGACATCAGCTTCACAGTCTTCCTGACATAAAGCAATCCGATTCCCTTTGGCCCATTCAGCTTATGTCCGCTGGCACTTAGCAGATCTATATTCATCTCATTCACATCAATCGGTATATGCCCGAATGCCTGTACCGCATCCGTATGGAACAGAACTCCATGTGCTCCGGCGATTGCTCCGATCTCCTTTAACGGTTCGATCGTTCCGATCTCATTATTCGCTGCCATCACGGAAATCAGAATCGTATCCGGCCGGATTGCCATCTCCAGTTCCTCCGGCTTTACGAGTCCGTGCTCATCTACATCCAGATAAGTCACTTCATATCCGTGCTTTTCCAGCCATTCACAGGTATGCAGGATGGCATGATGCTCGATCTTCGTTGTAATAAGATGCCTGCCCTTTTCCCGATATGCCTCTGCCACAGCCTTCAGTGCCCAGTTATCCGATTCACTGCCGCCTCCGGTAAAATAAATCTCCCGCGTCATCGCATGTATATTCTTTGCCAATATCTCCCGTGCCTGTTCCACAGCTGCTTTGGACGCCCCTGCAAAACCGTAAATTGCTGCCGGGTTTCCATAGGTCTCCGTAAAAAACGGAAGCATTGCCTCTACCACCTGCGGATCCGTCTGTGTTGTTGCTGCATTATCCAAATATATCAACCGGTCCATTCTTCTCTACCTCTGTGATTCTTCTCTATCTGAGCTTTTTATCTTATACTTGTATTATCTTCTCCTGTTTTCGGAATATCATTCGTACTTTTCACATTCCGGTCTTGCAGGTACAGTCTCACCCTTGCGAGTCGTACTCCTTGCTATCTTCGTAGTCCTGTTTTATAAATCCTCGGACAAATCCTTGATAACCTCTCCCGCTATAATCAATCCGACCACCGATGGAACAAATGCAATTGATCCCGGAATTGCCCGTCGCTGTGTACATTTATGTGCCGTTCCCGGCGGACAGACACAATGCTCCCGGCAGCTGATCGCCATGTCCTCAATCGGCTGTCTGGCTTCCTCTTTGGAATACACCACTTTCAGATGATCCACACCACGCTTCCTTAACTCTCTCCGCATTACCTTTGCCAGCGGACATACGGAAGTCTTATAAATATCCGCCACCTCAAATGCAGCCGGATCTAACTTATTTCCGGCTCCCATGCTGCTGATGATCGGTACCTGATGCTCCTTTGCTTCCATAACCAGCTGGATTTTCGCAGTTACCGTATCAACTGCATCAACTATATAGGAATACTGGGAAAAATCAAACTGATTTTTCGTCTCCGGGAGATAAAAGCATTTGTGAACCTCTACCTTGCACTCCGGATTGATGTCCAGAATCCGTTCCTTCATCACATCTACCTTGTATTTTCCCACTGTTTTGCGGGTCGCTATAATCTGACGATTCAGGTTGGTCAGACATACCTTATCATCATCGATCAGATCAATCGCACCGATACCGCTGCGCACCAATGCTTCTACCGTATAACCGCCAACACCGCCTATTCCGAAAACCGCAACACGGGCCTCCGAAAGGCGGTTCATATTCTCTTTTCCAAGTAGTAATTCTGTTCTCGAAAATTGATTTAACATAGGTTCATCCCTTTCGCTTTAGATTTCATTTGCTTTAACTCTGGTGAATAAAGACCGGCGTACGATTTCTCTCAGATCACTTCCGCTTCGGATATAAGTATCCAGATTCATCGGCTGAAAATATGTATCATCCCTTGACCGCAGTGAACAATAATCCAATAGATTTCCCTGAAACCAGATTTCTGCCGCAAACAGCTCCAGCAGTTCATCCGGTGTATACTGATAGGCCGGCTTAGTTAAAGTATAATCCACCTTTTTCATCATATTCATTACAAACTCAATGCAGGAATATGCCTTATATACAGCGAATCCCTTCGTGATCGGAAATGTCAGCACGGAAAACAGGTTATACTTATATTCCTGATCCTGCTTGATTCCCTCAATTTCCTGTTTGATCTGTAAATACTGTTCTGCAGATACCGGAATCCGGAAAACAGTCACCGGGATCTCCGTCTGCTTTCTGAGCGTATAACGCTCCACTGTTTCCTCCACCAATCCGCCGATCAACGCTGCACGATACTGCTTTCTGGCAAATGAATAAAGCTCCTTCAGTTCTTCGTCCAGTGCGATCGCAGCATGATTATAACGGACTCCCCCTACTCGTCTTAGTACATAGCCAAATCTTGTGGCTGTCTTTGAAATCACTACATATACGTACCGTTGTGTCATCATAACTCCCTGTTACTCCTTATATATCCTGTCCGATATTTCCGGACATTATTACCATACTGAATTAATGCATTCCCTTATCCTTATACTTTGCAAGTTCTTCCAGATATTTTTCACCCAGCTTACTGATTGCAACGCCTTTTCTGGTCAGGTATCCGATCGTCATAATCTCATCGGATTTCAGCTTCACCGCACAATAATCCGAGCCATTCAACTCCTCACAGATAATACCGGAACACATCGTATATCCGTTCAGACCCACCATCAGATTCAGCAATGTTGCACGGTCATCCGCCTTGATCAATTGCTTATAATCATAGGTACTCAGCACTTCTTCTGCAAAATAAAATGAATTATAAGTACCCTGCTCAAAAGACAGACACGGATATTCATCCAATTCCTCTAAGGCAATCTCCTTCCGACCAGCCAGCGGATGTCCCTTCCACATATAGACATAGATTCCACATTCCAGCAATGGATGAAACTCCAGATTGTACTCATGAAACATCTTGGTCAACACCTTATGATTGAAATCATTCAGATATAAAATACCGATCTCACTCTTGAAATTCCGCACATCTTCAATCACTTCATACGTCTTGGTCTCATGAATCGCAAACTCATACTTATCCATGCCAAACTGCTTCACCATCTCCACAAACGCATCAACTGCAAAGGTATAATGCTGGGTAGAGACACCAAACTTCTTCTTGACCTGCTCTTTATTAATATATTTATTCTCCATCAGCTGATATTGTTCTACCACCTGTCTGGCATATCCTACAAACTCTTCACCCTCCGGAGTCACGGAGATTCCCCGGTTAGTCCGGCGGAACAGCTCAATGCCAACCTCCTCTTCCAGATCCTTGATAGCTGATGACAGACTCGGTTGTGAAATAAACAGCTCCCGTGCTGCTTCATTCATGGACTTGGCATTTGCAACTGTTATTGCATAATTTAACTGTGTCAGTGTCATAATTTCTATCACTCCATTGCGCATATTTCTTATATTCTAACATACCGGCCCAAGGAAGACCAGCCTAAGTGTTGTTTTCGGCAAAGAAAAAGAGCTAAGAACATTGATTTTTCAACATTCTTGGCTCTTAAGTTCCATGCGGGCAACAGGACTTGAACCTGCACGTCGGGGACACTAGAACCTAAATCTAGCGCGTCTGCCAATTCCGCCATGCCCGCTTAGCAAGTTCGATTATAACAAGTTTTTCTCTCTATGACAAGCTGTTTTTCTTCATTTTATGCCTCCCGGCATCTGTATCTGCGTTCCTGTTTTTTGTGCTTCTTCATATAAATGAACCGATGTCTGTCTGGATTCCACTGCCTGCGAAGACCACTCCAGCCGCTGCATTTCGTTTGTATAAAGCTTTACTGCAACAATTACCATCAGAATTCCGCAGATCAATCCCATCAGGCATCCCAACCAGACTGCTGTTACATTCCGGCGTTTTATCTGCTGCTTCCGGCTCAGCTGCTGTTCCACTTGTTTCTGATTTATATATTCCTGATTCATCCGGTTCCGCCCCCTGTTTTTGATAATTTCAGAGTAGCATATCAGCTTATCCTATCAGCAACATACCGGCATCATAACAGCATCATTTTTCTTAATTCATTCCCAGTATAATTTCTCCGTAATTTTCAGCGAAGTGACAGTAGATCTCGGTACTGTCTGCGCCATCCTTTATCTGATATATTCCAATTCCCATTGTTTCATCATCCCAACCGCTGTCATATAACTGATCCCGTTCCGTAATCTGATCTGCCAGTTCGATCGTATCTATCTCATAATAGCTTTGGAATACCTCCGGAAGCTTCTCAATCCATGCCTCTGCTGTTTCTACATCCAGATGTTTCTGTGGTTGATACACATCCTGCGAGCAATAATAATGGTAAATAAGTACCTTCCCTGTCGCATCATCAATGGTCATATTATAACTGACACCATCTGCCTCCATATATATCTGCCACACGATAAAACTCAGGTTCTCTCTTGAAAAAACAAGCAATTGTGCCTCTGCACTCCAGTTTGACAGTTCACCTCTTAACGGTCCGACTCCGTTTCTTTTATTCCGGATCCATGGAGTAAATATCTTTACGGTTTTTATTACAATCTCCTTAATCTCTTTCTCTGAACGCTCCGGCTCCATGCCGTTATACAGATCCGTAATCAGATACTGCTGCTCCATTACATTTGCCTTCTGAATCAGCTGATTTGCCACATGAAAGGAACCGTTTTCCATGGTAACTGTTTCTACATTTGTCTGCATTTTCCGATTCTGTATTCCGAATACCCATTCCGGCAGAAAGAACCCGCCAACCAACAGTACAAATGCTGCCAGTATAATCAGAACATTCCGCTTTTCAAGCTTCCTTATCCGCTTCATTCTTCTTTTCTCCCTCCATGCATGTATGCCGTCACTTCAAATCCGTGAGGTTCCACCCTCTGAAACTGCAGTTCTCCCTGATGTAGTTCCACTATCCGGTCACATAGCGTCAGCCCGAGACCTGCGCCTCCCATTTTTCTGGATCGTGCTTTATCTTCCCGGTAAAAAGCCTCCGTCAGATGCCGCAGTGCCTCCTCGGATACTCCGCTTCCGTTATCCGATACCGTAAGACAGCATCCATCTACAAGCATGGTCAGAAATACCTGAATCCTTCCCCCCTGTGGCATTGCCTTCCGACTGTTATCCATCAGATTTAAAAGCAATGACCGAAACAGATCCGGCTCGAGCAGGCAGCTTCCCTGCTGACATTCACAGCTGACCTCTATCTGATTCTTCTGATATACCGGTGCAATATGCCGGACCATATCCTCAACAATCTGTCCCGGATTCCCTTCCACCAGCTGGATTCCCGTCTTCTCCATAGAGAAAATATCCAACATTTTAAAGGAAAGCCGCTCCAACCGCTTTCCTTCTGTATAGATATAATTTGCCGCCTCTGCCTCTTCCACCGGAGACAGCGTCTGCCTCCGGATCAGATCCGCATATCCGATAATAGAGGTCATCGGTGTTTTCAGTTCATGTGCAAATCCACCCATAAACTGCTCTTTTGCTTCCATGGTATCCTGCATCTGCTTCATGCCGGTCTCAATCTGTTCTGCCATATGATTGAAATTCTTTGCCAAAATCCCGAACTCATCCCTTGTATGCACATTGGCACGATAGGACAGATCTCCGGCCGCAAGCCGTTTCGTTGCATTGGACAGCTTTGACAACGGTCTCGTCAGGATATAGGCAATCAGCCATACCAGGATCAGGCAGACGATCTGCATCACCAGATAAACCCGCTTATATACCTTTTCCTGCGTCTCCCGACCGACATAGATTGGAGTTATATCGTAGGCGGCAGCCAGTGTCATATGCTGTTCACCTACGATCAACACTCCGTTAATCCGCAGATAATGCCTGCCCGAAGGATCCTGAAATCCACTCAGCACTGCCGTTCCGCTTTGCATATCGGCAGAAACCTCCGGCTGATCCCCATTCAGATATTGCAACACATTTCCTTCTTTGTACAAAATCTCTGTTCCGTCTTTTAGACAAAGTGCTGCCCATGATGCACTGCCCTGCAGGGATAATCGTTCCAGGATATCGGAGATCACCTTCTCATCATTCCAGCTATCTATACCGTTCACCAGCTGGAGTGTGTTCAGAATAGTCTGGTAAGACTGCTTCGCATTCGTCTTCTCCTGCTCCAGTGCAGAACGAAAGGACCCGGAAATCAACATAGTACCTCCGATTCCATAAAAAACTGCCAGCAGGCAGCTGATGCATAATGTAATCTTATAACGAAACCTCATTCCTTTACCTCAAAACGATAGCCTACCTTGTTCACTGCCTGAAGTTCTTCTCCCAGTCCCAGCTTCTTCCGCAGACGCTGCACATGCAGGTCTACCGTTTTACTTCCGTATTCCAGCTCGCCGCCCCATACACGTTCATAAATGGTCTCTCTGTATAATGCAGTGTTAGGATTTCGTATGAACAGTAGGAGCAGTTCATATTCTTTTCTGGTCAGTGAAATCTCTACTCCCGCCTTGGTCACCTGCATAGACCGAGTGTCCACTTCAATGTCCTGGACATGCAGCACTTCTTCCGTTTTTTTATAACGGCGCAGGACAACCTCTACTCTCGCCTGCAGTTCCATAACATCAAACGGTTTCACAATATAATCCTCGGCACCCAGCCGGAGCCCTTTTACACGATCCTGTACACCGCCTTTGGCCGTCAGGAATATCACCGGCACCTCTTTGGGTGCCAGATATTCCATCAGAGAAAATCCGTCTATCTCCGGAAGCATCACATCCAACAGGATCAGATCATAATTGACCTGCTCTGCCTTCTCCAGGGCCGTCATCCCATCAAACGCACAGTCCACCCAGTACCCTGCCTGTTTCAACGTCAGCTTAATATAATTTGCAATTGGTTTTTCGTCATCTACTACTAATATCCGAATCATAATCCTACTTCATATCTGCTGTAATTGGTTCGAAGGTCCGTTTTTCCTCTCCGGACTTCTGTTCTTTCTTTGCCGCTGCGATAGCTTCTTCGCAGAATACATCCTGCGCACAGATCTTTGCCTTTCCACGCAGATCCTGTTTCTCATAGGTTCCATCCGGCTGCAGAATATATGCTTTCATGGTATCTGCGAGCTGTACATCCAGTATATGCTTTGCCTGTGCTTTTGCCTGTGGATCTTCTACCGGGAACATGATTTCTACACGTTTATCCAGATTTCGCGGCATCCAGTCTGCACTTCCCATATAAATATCTTCAAATCCATCATTGTAGCAATAAAGGATCCGGGCATGCTCCAGGAAATTACCGACGATGGAACGCACCGTGATATTCTCGCTCAGACCCGGCACTCCGGCACGCAGGCAGCAGATGCCCCGGACGATCAGCTCAATCTTCACTCCGGCTGCCGATGCCTCATATAAGGCTGCCATAACCTTCGGATCGCACAGGGAGTTCATCTTTGCAATAATATGCGCCGGTTTTCCGGCTCTGGCATTCTCTGCCTCCCGATTGATCAGATCCAGTACGGTATCCTTCAGCCAGATCGGTGCAACTGCCAGCTTATTCCAGCTCGCCGGCTCAGAGTATCCGGACAACATATTAAATACTGCGGTTGCATCCTCTCCGATAGAATCGGATGCTGTCAGAATACCGGTATCTGTATACAGTCTTGCCGTTACATCATTGTAGTTACCGGTTCCCAGATGTACATAACGCTTGATTCCGTCTTCTTCCCGGCGGACTACCAGTGCGATCTTGGAATGTGTCTTTAATCCCACCAGTCCATAGATAACATGACAGCCGGTCTTCTCTAACATCTTTGCCCAGTTAATATTATTCTCTTCATCAAATCTGGCCTTTAACTCTACCAGTACCGTAACCTGTTTTCCATTCTCAGCCGCCTGTGCCAGTGCCGCAATAATCGGCGAATGACTGGATACACGGTAAAGTGTCTGCTTGATCGCCAGTACATCCGGATCAACAGCCGCCTGGCTGATAAACTGTACGACCGGATCAAAGGTCTCATACGGATGGTGAAGGAATATATCCTTTTTCTTAATCTGGTCAAAAATCGGCTCCTCGCTATTTAACTCCGGTACCGGCTGCGGTGTATACTTCGGATTCTTCAGATGATCGAAGCCATCCAATCCGCTCAGTTTACTCAGGAAGGTCAGATCCAGAGGTCCGTTGATCGCAAAGATATTCTCTTTTGCAACCTCCAACTGTTTTACCAGCTGATTCAGCAGCTCTTTATCAATGCTGTCCTCAACCTCCAGCCGGATTACCTCGCCCCACTGACGCTGTTTGATCTGTCGCTCGATCTCCTTTAAAAGATCGGCCGCATCATCTTCGTCAATCGTCAGATCTGCATTTCTCATGATCCGGTATGGATGTGCACAGGTCACTTCATAGTTTAAGAACAGCTTTGCAATATTCTTCTCAATTACTTCCTCCAGAAGGATAATCTCCTGTACACCATCCTGTTCACTCGGAACATGTACGATTCTCGGAAGTACGGATGGTACCTGTACCGTTGCGATTTCCACTTCTTTGGAATCCTTCTTCCGGATCAATGCACCGATATTCAATGTTTTATTCCGGATTAACGGAAACGGACGCGATGCATCCACTGCCATCGGTGTCAGCACCGGATATACATCTTTATCAAAAAAGTCATCTACATAACTGCTCTGCGCTTCTGTCAGATTCTCATGATGTGTGATCACATGCAATCCATTCTTCTCCAGCAAAGGAAGTAAGGAACGATTATAGGTCGTATACTGACTGTTCATAAATTCCTTTGTCTTTGGAATGATCTTCTCCAGCTGCTGCCCCGGGGTCATTCCGGCAATATCCGTCTTCTCATATCCCGCATGTACCATATCGATCAAGGATGCCACACGCACCATAAAAAATTCATCAAGGTTGGATGCTGTGATTCCCAGAAACTTAATCCGTTCAAACGGCCGAATCGTACGATCCTTTGCCTCCCCCAGAATTCTGCAGTTAAACTCCAACCAGGACAATTCACGGTTTACATAATAGGAAGGCTTCTTCCATTCCTTTTCTGCTTCTTTATTTGATTTCTTATCTGCCATTATACGTTCCTCCTCTGCTTTAATATCGGACGAATTCCGAAAATCTGTTCAAAGAAGTCTGCCTTCTGCTTAAACAGGGCAGCCTCCAGCGTAATATTATTTACCGTATCAACTACGATCACAAGCTTCCGCTCCTTCACCTGGATCGTAAATTTCTCCACCTTCTGCTTATGCGAGCGGTCCAATGCGTTCGCAACACGCAGGATTGCCGCCAGCTTCGCAACGGTTGTATAGGATGCATCTCCCAGAGAATCTTTCACCTGCGGATAAGCCGGCAGATACAATGTATTGTACCGCACCGCATTTGCAACCTCTTCCCGCTCCTTATGAGACAGTCCCATCATCTCGGTGGACATGATGATACTGTAGGAATTATTCGCTACATTCTGCATATTAATAAACTTGCCGCAATCATGCAGAATGCAGGCGATCTGAAGCTGTAACCGTTCTGTCCGGTCCATACCATGCAGTTTCCTGGTCGCATCAAAGATTGCCAATGCCAGATTGGTAATGTAAGAGATATGTGTCTTATTACATTTATACCGCTTCGCCATTGCCATCGCAGAAGCCAGAATGTCTTCCTCAAAGGCTCTTCCGATACTGTACTTCTTCGCCTGATCCACATAATCCGCCACAATACCGTCTGTCAGATTAATATCATGCAGGAAAATAGCATCTGCCTTTGTAGTCTCTACCAGTGTCCGGTAAATAATGATTGCCGGTCGGATCAGAGTTGCCCGTTCAAACGGTACCCCATAATGTAATGCCATCTCCTGCGGCGAAGCATCCATGATCTTCTTGTAAATATAATCTATCTGATCCTTACTCATCAGATTCTTTAGCTTCAGCTCCGGTGCGATCTTCTGTAATGCCTGGATCTCATCTCCGATGGCAATTACGTTCTTAATATTCTTATCACCCAGATACATGGTATTGAATGTACTTAACTCATTCTGAACAAACTCCTCCAGAACCTCCTCACCATTGGATACTCTGGATTCAATGCCGGACATCATATCACGCACCCGGACAGAACCGATCTTGATGTTCTGGGTTGCTGTCAGCAGTTGTTTCTCAAACAGGGAAATCTGAATACTGCCGGCCCCCATATCCAAAAGTGCTGTATTCTTACCGGTGATCTCGTCAAATTCCTTCATAGTAGATGCACAGCCCTTTAACATCATGAACCGATGCTCTGAATTACTTAAAATAGATACCCGGAAACCGGTCCGCTGCTCGATCATCTCGATGATCATCAGACTGTTACCTGCCTCACGGATCGCACTGGTTGCATATGCCCGATATTCCTTACAGTCATACTCCTTCATCTTGGCCTTGAACTTCATCAGACAGTCACACAATTCATTGACCTTCTCATTGCTTACATATCCCAGCCGATAGGTGTCACTTCCCAGCTCCAGAATATAACTGATGCAATCCAGCTCTTTAAACCCCTGCTTTGTAGTGATCTCAAAGATTTTCATTGATATATCATTGGATCCTACATTGATCGCAGCAAATACCTGATATGCCATACTTACTCCTCCGTTTCTGTTCTATCTATCTATTGATTTTCATCTGCATGCTATGCTTCAGATTCTTTCGTATAATAATTTCCAAGTATTTTAAAATCTCCGGACTCACTCCGGACACCGGTTATCGCATTGCGGACTGCCGCATTTGACAGATTGCCCTCAAATGTAATAAAGAACCGATATTCCCACTGTCTGTCCGGCAGCGGTTCTGATTCAATGCTTGTCATATTCAGATCATTGAATATAAAATGACCTAATGCATTATAAAGACTTCCACTCTCATGTGGCAGTGAAAAGCTGATACTGATCCGGTTTGCCTCTTTTGTATAAATGCGGCGTTTGGATACGACTACAAAACGCGTTGTATTATTCTTCTGTGTATTGATCTCCGGCTCCAGAACTTCCAATCCATAAATCTGTGCCGCACGGATACCGGCAACTGCTGCCTGCGTTTTATCTCCGTCCTGCTTTACCTTAGATGCACTGACTGCCGTATTGACAAGCGGTATCTGCTTCCAGTCGTGCGCATCCAGATATGGTTTCGTCTGCAGCAGCCCCTGTGGATGTGAATACACAGTCTGAATATCTGAGATCGTTGCTCCCGGCACTGCCAGTAATGCCTGTGACACTGCCAGATCAATGCTGCCTACGATTGCCACCTCATGCTCCTGCAGCAAATGATAAATCCCGGAAACAAAGCCGGCAGAAGAATTCTCGATCGGTAGTACTCCGTACTCTGCGTGATTCTCTTCCAGTGCCTGAATGACATCCTCGAACCGCTCTACATGAAAATTCTCCACCTGATCACCAAAGAACCGACGCATTGCCTGCTCGCTGAATGCTCCCGGAATGCCCTGATAGACTACCTGGCTGCCCGGTTTCATATCCAGGCTGTCGACTGCCGTATAATCTGACTCTATGTACCGATCCCGGTCTCCTAATATCTTATACTGATACCGTCTGCTGATCGACATGATCTGCAGAAACAGCTCCTCTATGCTGTGGCGGTTAAACTCACTGTCTGCCAGATCCCCTAACTTCTTAAGTTTCTCCAGCTCCCGCTGTCTGTCATAGATTGCTTTACCGGTTTCACGCTTGTTCTCTGCCACCTCACCGGCCAGGAGCATTCGCTTTTGAAACAGCTCTACCATCTGCTTATCTACAATATCTATTTCCTGTCGTATCTGATTTAAATCCACGTTCCAGCCTCTTTTCTATCGCTTATTTGCCTGCAAAGCCTGCAGCATCTGTGTAACGGTCTTTCCGGTAATCGGATGCCTGAGATATGGTGCCAGCTCCGCAAGCGGCTCCAACACAAATGTCCGCAGCGGCATTTCCGGATGCGGAATACACAGGGTCGGACTGTCAATTATATCCCGGTCATATAATAAAATATCTACATCCAGAGTTCGCGGTCCCCAGTGAATCTCTCTGGTCCGGTTCCGCCCCTGCTCGATCTCATGTGCAAACTCAAGCACTTCCTCCGGTGTCATCAATGTCCGACAGGCAATGCAGGCATTCAGAAAGAGATCCTGCTCTGTATAGCCATAAGGCTCTGTCTCCAGATAAGAAGATACACGCACATCCTTGTAGTCCGGATTCTCCTTTAACATCTCTACTGCATAATCCAGATGTGCCTTCCGATCACCCATATTGGACCCAATACTGAAATAAACCGTATGCCAGCTCCGTTCAATCGCCACTGATACCGTATCGATCGGAAGCATGATCGGTGCCCATGGCTTCTTGATCTCCAGTTCAATCTTCTGCAATGTCGGATACCCCTTTAATAAACGGTCTGCGAGTGTCTCAGCAACTGCCTCGATCAGCTTATAATTCCGTTCCTCCATGATCTTCTTGATGTCATGGCAGACCTCTCCGTAATTAATCGATTGCTCCAGAGAATCTGCCCGTCCGGCAGCTCTGGTATCTGTAAACAGGGTAGCCGATACCAGAAACTTCTGCCCTAATGTATTCTCTTCCTCGTATACCCCATGGTGGCAGAATACTTCCAGATTTCTGATTCGTATTTCGTCCATAGTACTTCCTTCCTTATTCTGCCCGCAGCATTGCCAGTGTCATCTTCGCTGCCCGCAGATTTTTCTCTACATCATGTACCCGGATGATCGAGCATCCCTTCATAATGCCCAGCACAGTCGTTGCCATTGTCCCTTCCTCGCGCTGATCTACCGGCAGATCCAGTGTCAGACCGATCATGGACTTTCTGGAGGTTCCCAATAATACCGGATACTTCAAACTCTGTAATTCCTCCAGATGATTCATCAGGATGAGATTCTGTTCCAGATTTTTAGCAAATCCAATTCCCGGATCAATGCATACCTGCTCCATATCCATACCGGCTGCTTTCGCCATGTCAAGACTCTCCTGAAGATCAGTAACAACATCCTTTAAATAATTATCATAAACGGCTTCCTTCCGGTTATGCATCAGGCAGGAAGCTACGCCTCCCTCTGCAATAACTGCTGCCATGGTGCCGTCCCATTTCAGTCCCCAGATATCATTGATCATATCTGCGCCGGCAGCAATCCCTGCCTTGGCCACATCGGACTTATAGGTATCCAGAGAAACCGGAATATCCATCCGACTCTTAATGGCCTCAATGATCGGGCATACCCGTTCGATTTCCTCTTCGCTTGTGATCTTGATGTGGTTCGGTCTGGTAGACTCGCCTCCGATATCCAGAATATCCGTTCCCTGCTTCACCAGTTCCTCCGCATGGAACAATGCCCGGTCCATATGATCATAACGTCCGCCATCCGAAAAAGAATCTGGTGTCACATTCAGGATTCCCATCATATATACCTGGTTCTCTGTATCAAACTGCCATTTTCCGATTCTCATAATTTCTCCTTTTTTCAATCCTCATAATCCGCTATGTTTTACAAGTCTTATGTTTTACAAGTCTTCTATATTATAATTCCATGATTCCGTTTCTCCATCGGCCAGTAACAGGTATCTGCTGCCGGACAGTCGAAACAGTTTCTGGACAGCTTATCTGCCCGATATAAGATACTGCGGTACCGGTCGCCAATGCTCCCCGGTTCTTCCGGAACCGTCTCTGCCTCTGCATATTTATGTGCCGCTATTGCCCCTGTAATCCATGCATTCTCTGTCTCAGTAAACCCACAATCACGGAGAATTTCTCCTGCAATCTCCACACCGGCCTCATGGTGCGACTGTCCGTTCCGATACTCCATGCTCCGTCCCAGATCATGAAGCAATGCCATGGCATAGATGATCTCTTTCTCCAATGCCTGTCCTTCCTCATTGTTCTCCAAGCTCAGAATATAAGCAATCCTTGCCACATCCATCGAATGCTCCAGTCCATGCTTGCAATAGATTCTATGTACTTCTGCCTGCATAATCTGCTGTCTGCATTCCTGAAACCGCTTATGCTGCAGGATTCTATCGATCCGTTCCATTTCTGTCTCCGATTCTTCCTATATAATATAAGGAACCAAATGCCACGATCACATCCTCCGGCTCCGCGTCCTGCTTCGCCAGTATATATGCCTGCTCCGGTGTCTCCGTGACCACTACCTCCGGGCAAAACTGACGTACTTCCTCTGCCAGCTCCTCCGCCGGAAGTGCCCTCGGATTATCCGGCACCGTCAGTACATAGACCTTATCTGCCAACGGAACCAGCTTCCGAAACATCTCATAATGTGCCTTATCCCTTAATACACCTATTATATAAAGAATCCGTTTCTTTGTAAAATGCTTTCTCAGCTGCTCATACAACCGATTCGCCGCATCCAGATTGTGCGCGCCATCCCGGATCACATACGGATGCTCCTCCAAAATCTCAAACCGACCCTTCCATCCGGTATGCTGAAGGCCATTTTGTATATTCACATTTTTCAAACCATTCGTTTTATATTCTGATTCTGTATCAATCAGTGCAGAACTTATTGTATTCAAGGCCTCAATTGCTGTAATTGCATTATAGATCTGATGCTTTCCCAAAAGACTTGATTTATAAATCACGTTTTTATAAGCAAATGTTTCGTACAACAAATCTTCTTTTTGTATAGTCAATTCATTCAGATCCGGTACAATCGGCTGAATATTATGCTTCTCACATGCATCCAATAACACCGGCATTGCTTCCTCATTCACCGGATAGATCACACACGGAACCCGATCCCGCAGAATCCCTGCTTTCTCTGCGGCAATCTCCGGAATGGTACTGCCGAGAATCGCTGTATGATCCAGACTGATGGAGGCAATGATCGTACAGAGCGGTCGCTCTACCACATTCGTAGCATCCAGTCTGCCACCCATGCCGGTCTCCAACAGCACAACATCGACCTGTTCCTCATAGAAGTACTGAAATGCGATTGCCGTCTCCAACTCGAATGCGGTTACGGTTCCCTCTCCGTCCGCCTCCATTGCGGAGACATGGGAAGCCACCCGGCTGAGCAGATCGGCAAATCGTTCCTCCGACATATAGGTATCATTGATCTGAAATCGCTCCAGATATGTAAAGATCGTCGGAGAACAGTACCGACCGATCCGGTAACCGGCATCCTGTAATGCCGCATCCATAAAGGAAAGAATCGATCCCTTTCCGTTCGTTCCTGCGATATGCACAACTTTGCAGCGGTTCTGGGGATCGCCCATCCGCTGCAATAGCTTTCTGATCTGTGTCAGTCCCAGTTCACTACCCAACCGGTTCTTCTCTTCTATATAGGTCATTGCTTCCTGATAATTCATGTCTTCTAATCTGCCGCCTCTCCAAATCCTGTGTCATACGGAACATGCTGAATCAATGGTGTATTCTCATCAATCGGTAACAGCTCATACCCTTCTTCCTTCAACGTATCGATCAACTGCTGCAGGCTCTCGACCGTCGTATGTCTTGACTGCATATCATGCATCAGGACAATGGATGTATTATTCTGTCTGACACTGGTCATAATATTCTCAACCAGCTTATCCGGTGTCAGCTCTGCCGATACCGCATCTCCATTTAATGCATTCCAGTCATAGTACCGGATCCCCCGCTCATTCAGATAGGCGATACATTCCTGCATCGGGACCTTCGCAACTGTATTACTGCTGCCACCCGGAAAACGGTAGATCTTCACTTCTTCTCCGGTTCTGTCATATAAAAACTGAGACAGGCTGTCTACATCCTCTTCGAACGCATCCAGCGATGCATACACCTGATTATAATCATGGGTATACGAATGCATCCCCAATGTATGTCCTTCTTCTACAATCCGGGAATAATACGGCCAGTAGGACTCATCCTCTCGCGCAATCACAAAAAACGTAGCCTTCACGTCATTGGCCGCCAGTATATCCAGAATCTGCCCGGTATATACACTCGGTCCGTCATCAAAGGTCAGGTACACCCGCTTCTCCGCCTGAGTGCCTGTCCCATCACCATCCGACGAATCCCCAGTCTCGTCATCCGGATTCTGAAGCTCTGTCGTATCCGCCGGAGCTTCCTGTGTATCTCCGGTCAAGCTGTCCACATCTACATTGGGATTGGACATCAGTGCTTCTTTACTGGACAGGATCGTAGTCTGTGCGTCCGGCTGCATACCTGCCACTGCCATAACCTGCTTTTCCAATCTTCCTACCTGTACCAGCATAACGATACAGGCAATCGACGGCAGGATCGTCGCCAATAAAAACAGCCTTACGATCCACATCTTATAGCACTGAATCCGCTTCCTGCGTGCGTCATCTATATTCATTTTCGTTAATGCCGTAGATCCGCTACTTTCTCTTGCCTCATTCACAAAATTCTATCCATTCCTTTTCCTGCATAATTTTACTCTTAGTATACCGCACTTTTCACAATCTATACAGTCCTAACTTTACATATTTCACAAAAAAATCAGGCATGACAAGTCATACCTGATTTTCATTCATTTATACGGGAGGCAGACATCGGAATGTCCGCTTCTGTTTATACGATTCCGGCCTCTACTGCTCAAATAACAGATCACCATAGGTTGGGAATGGCCATGCTTCCTTCGCTACCAGAAGCTCCAGTGCATCTGCAGGCTCTCTGACCGTACCCATAGAAAGGAATACTTCATCATGATAATACTTAGCCCATGCGCTGATATCATCCTCATAATCTGCTGCCTTATTTACAATCTCTGTAAATTTCGCAGTTGCTGCCTTTAATTCCAGAAGCTTCGCATCAATCTGACCGATCAACTCCTTCTGTGCTGCAGGCTCAATGCCAATCAGCTGGATATTCTTTGCTTCGATTGCAAGCTTACCTTCATAATCCATAACAGCCGGAATGATCTGCTTATTAGACATCTCGATCATGGTCCGTGCTTCGATATTGATCTTCTTTGCGTAGTTCTCAAGCATAACCTCTGCTCTTGCCTCTAACTCGGTCTTGCTCATAACACCCATACGCTTGAATACTTCGATGGTCTTATCGGTTGTCAGATATGGCACTGCATCTACCAGACACTTGATGTTCGGCAGACCACGTTTCTCAGCCTCGGCTACCCATTCATCAGAATAACCGTTACCGTTGAAGATGATTCTCTGATGCTTGGTCAGCAGGTCACGGATCAATGTCTTAATGCATGCATCCTTATCCTCTGCAGCATCCAGCTGATCTGCGATCAGGGATAACTCATATGCAACAATTGTATTTAACATCATAGTCGGCTGTGAAATCGGCTGTGTAGAACCTACCATACGGAACTCAAAACGGTTACCGGTAAATGCGAATGGTGAAGTTCTGTTACGATCGGTTGCATCCATAGTAAAGCTTGGCAGGGTAGAAACACCGGACTCATATACCTTTGCAGGCTTACTGTGTTCTGCGGAACCGGTTGCAATGATCTGCTCTACAACACCCTCCAGCTGCTCGCCTAAGAATGCGGAAATGATTGCCGGAGGTGCCTCGTTTGCACCTAATCTGTGGTCATTACCTGCAGAGGATGCTGACAGTCTCAAAATCTCTGCATTGTTATCAACTGCGGCTAATACAGCTGCCAGGAATAACTGGAACTGCAGATTGTCTTCCGGATTCTTACCGGGATCCATCAGATTCTCTCCATCACTGGTGCTGAAGGACCAGTTGTTATGCTTACCGGAACCATTGACGCCTGCGAATGGCTTCTCATATAACAGACATGCCAGATCATCCCGGAGTGCTACCTTCTGCAATGTCTCCATTAACAGGTAGTTGTTATCACTTGCTACGTTTGTTGTACCGAAGATAGGTGCGATCTCATGCTGTGCCGGTGCAACCTCGTTATGCTGTGTCTTGGCTGTGATACCGTATTTCCAAAGCTCTGCATTCAGGTCATTCATGAATGTAGAAACCTTTTCCTTAATGTTACCGAAGTACTGATCATCCAGTTCCTGTCCCTTTGGTGCCGGTGCACCGAATAAGGTACGTCCGGTCAGCTTCAGATCTTCACGCTGCATATACTTGGCCTTATCTACCAGGAAATACTCCTGCTCAGGTCCTACATTGGCTGTAACCTTTGTCGGCTCCTTGCCAAAATATTTCAATACCCTCTTTGCTTCTCTGCTTAATGCATCCATAGAACGAAGCAACGGAGTCTTAAAGTCAAGGGAATCACCTGTGTAAGAGGTGAATGCTGTCGGAATACATAATACAGAGCAACCATCTAAGCTGGTCTTTACATATGCCGGTGATGTACAATCCCATGCTGTATAACCTCTGGCTGCACAGGTGGCACGGATACCACCGGATGGGAATGAGGATGCATCCGGCTCAGCCTTGATCAACTCCTTACCGGTAAATTCCATCATAACTTTGCCGCCGCCTACCGGAGTAATAAATGAATCGTGCTTCTCAGCACTGGTCTCTGTCAATGGGAAAAATACATGTGTATAATGGGTTGCTCCTAATTCAATCGCCCAATCCTTCATCGCCAATGCAACATCATCTGCCACATCGCTGTTTAATGGTTCTCCAAAATCAATGGTCTTTCTCAACTCGCGGTATGTAGACTTTGGAAGACGCTCCTTCATGGTCGCATCATCAAATACATAAGAGCCAAAAATTTCTGATACTTTTTGCATAATTTCTACTTCCTTTCTATTACTTCATACCCGCGCCATTCCGTGATGGGAAATAACTATTCGATGTACCTTCGCCAAATCCAGTTCCGTTCGGATATAACGTCTGCATTTCGTTCATCATACACAAAAAGGGTGCTCTCAATAAAGAGAACACCCTTGTTCCATACACATTCCGTACGCTTGTTATAATTAAAATAAACCCATTACCTGAAAAAAGCAAGACTTTTTTTCGAATTAATTTATCAATATCTCTTTTTTTCAATAATGGATTTCTAAGGAAGCACCTGATTTTTCAGTTCAGCGCCCTCCTCTACCACACGGGCATTCTCCATAGTCACTTTAGCAATGGCTTCCATGGCATCTCTGGTAAAGAATGCCTGATGTGAGGTCAGAATAACATTCCGGAAGCTGGTCAGCCGGATCAGATCTTCATCTGTGATAATATCGTTTGATTTATCTTCAAAGAAATATTCGTCCTCTTCTTCATATACATCCAGACCTACACCGGCAAATTTCCGTGCCATTAATGCCTCGATCAGATCACCCGTATTGATCAATCCACCTCTCGAGGTATTCACCAGCAGCACACCATCCTTCATTTTCTCAATATTCTTCTTATTAATGATGTGTCTGGTATCCTTCGTCAGCGGACAATGAAGGGAGATCACATCCGACTCCCGGAACAGACGATCCAGATCTACATACTCTGCATCCAATCCTTTCACCGGATATGGATCATAGGCCAGAATGTGCATTTTAAAGCCTTTCAGGATGTCGATCATCATCTGCCCGATCTTACCGGTTCCGATCACCCCGACTGTCTTTCCGACCAGATCAATGCCCATTAATCCATTAATATTATAGTTAAAATCTCTGGTCCGCACATATGCCCGATGAATGTTCCGGTTCACAGTAAGCAGAAGTCCCATCGCATATTCCGCTACCGCCTCCGGTGAATAACTCGGCACCCGCAGCACCTTAATATCTGCCTCTTTCGCCGCCTTCAGATCTACATTATTAAAACCTGCACACCGAAGCAGGATGGTCCCGACTCCCAGCTCCTTCAGTGCCTTGATCGTCTCCTTCCCTGCGTCATCATTCACAAAAATACAGACTGCATCATAGTTTTTTGCAAGGATGGCTGTATCCTCATTCAGCTTCACTTCCTGGAACTTGATCTTATATCCCATCTCCTCGCCAAGCGGCTGAAACCAGATTTTATCATAAGGCTTTGTATCATAAAACATGATTTTCATCTTAAACTACCTCATTTCATCAATCCTGACAGTTCAGACTGTCTGCTTCTTAGTATCGGATACTTTTCGGAAACCTATACTCGATTTATCATTGTAAGTGCGATCTGTAATTTTTTAAAAAAGAAAAGAAACAAACCGCTGTTTGTTTCCTCCTTCACCCTTATTCACTGTTATGAGTTATTCAACAATATATGGCTTGATTGCTTCCATGATGTCAGAAACATCGCCATCCTTATGGATAATCATATCCAATGGCTGGGATAAATCCAAACTAAAAATTCCCATAATAGACTTGGCATCGATTGTGTATCTGCTGGAGCTGATATCAAAATCGCAGTCAAACTTGATCAATGTGTTTACAAAGTTCTTTACTTTGTCAATGGAATCCAATAAAATCTTTACCTTTGTCATAGCAATAACTCCTTTCACTGATTTTCACTGGTATCACTACCACAAGTCTTATTATAACCCATTATTTTGATTTCGACAATACCTTTAACAATGCTTCCAGTGTAAGTTTTACATCTTCCATGTTTGCGTTCTCGCCCATATGGCCGATGCGAATCAGTTTTCCGGCAAACACATCAAAGGAACCGGCCAGCATAATCCCCGCTTCTTTCGCCACACCATCCAGAATCTCCTGCGCTGTAAAACCATCCGGAACTACCATTGCCGTTACGGTATCCGCAAATCCGTTTTTACCGTAAATCTCATAGCCTGCATCCTGCAGTGTCTTACGCACATACTCCGCAATCTCTTTATGTCTGTTGTAAATCTCTGTATCCGCCTTTACATTTTCCAGTGCGGTACGCAGACCGTAAATATCGCTGATCGGCATGGTATAAGGGAACCATTTATCTTCATAGTAATGTTCAAAGGTTGTCAGATTCGCATAAAATGATGCAATCGGCACCTTCCGCTCATCCATTGCCTTTCTGGCATCCGGACTTACGGTTACAAAGGTCAGACCCACCGGTGCAGACAATGCCTTCTGCGAACCGCCGCAGACAATATCGATCTTCCAGTCATCTACATAAACCGGATCACCAAACATCGATGCTACGGCATCTGTCACAGTTAAGATACCGTAAGACTTTAACAATGGACAGATATCCTGAATCGGATTCAGTCTGCCACTCGGTGTATCACAATGTACAACGGTCGCATACTTAAAATCATGATCCTTCTCCAGATACTGCTTCAGCGCCTCTGCATCAACCTCGGTCTCATAATCAACCGTATAAAGAACCGGTTCGCCGCCGTAGATGCGGACAAAGTCTGCAAATCCACGACCGAACACACCATTATCAATGACCAGCACCCGGTCACCCGGTTCTGTCAGGGAAGCACAGGCTGCCTCCAGTCCCAGAATACCTTCCCCGCTTAAAATATATGCAGGATTCTTAGTATGCAGAAGCTCTGCAAGCAGGTCACAGGTATCTTTATAATAATCATAGAACTCCGGATCCAGATCCGGGTTTGTCGTCTCCAGACTTCTCGCCATTCTGACATTCTCACGTACTCTAGTTGGTCCGGGTGTCATTAATTTCAACATGGTACACACCTCTTCTTTCTATACTTGCCGTTATTCTACTGTTCTGCTTTCTTAGCAAATAACAGACCGGTCTTATTCAGTACCTTTTCCAATGGTACGATCAGAAGCAGTACCGGTATAGCTGCCAGCACTACCTGAAGAATATTTCCGGGGAATGATGCAAGCGGTGTTACCAGACTATGATAGAAGATTGCTTCAAAAATATAGTAACCGGCCAGCTTGATCAGTAACGCAGCACCAACTGCCAGCACCTTAAATCCGAAGCCGCTCTTCTTCTCTACGATCAGACCTACAACGAAGCCCATAAGACCGCAGGTAATGAAGGTACATGGTGCATAAATCGCCCAGCTCGACATGATATCAAAGATTGCCATGCCGAAGGCTCCGGCAAAGAATCCGGTCCGCTTTCCATAAAGCATTGCTGCTAACAAAAGAGGTATGTTTCCAAGATGAATCAGCCCACCATAACCAAATGGCAGCTTGATATTAACACAGGCAGTAAACACCAGTGTCAGTGCAATAAACAAACCGGTCACCGTAATTGCTTTTACAGTTTCTCTGTTCTTTGTATTCTTTCCTGTTTCTTTTCCCGTTAAATCAGATGTTACAGTCTCTTCTACGGAAGTTGAAACTGTTTTTGTGTTTTCACTCATAGTAAACCCTCGCTTCCTTTATATTGTTTCGCATAGCATTTATTCTCTCTGCCTGCTTTCATTGGCTTAGTTTACTATGAGTGTGGTATGATTAAAATATCCAGTTTTGAACTTTTTTATAGTACCAGTTTGGGATTTGTTTATGTTTTTCACTATAGGCCAAAGCTTGAAACAATCTTCCGGAATTCCGGACAGCCGGCAAATGATTTCATGACACTCTTCCGGCTTTCTCCCTGATTCAGACGATTTACCCAGTAATTCAAACCATTGGTATCATACTCCCGACCCATAAATGTCCGATATAATACCTTCACATATTCTGTATTGGTCAGATGCTTATTCACAAACTCAGGAGAGCTGAAAAACAGTTGTGCAACCTCCTCCGGTGTTTTCCGGCCCTCATTAATCTCCTCCGTCCAGTATTCCAGACCGGCCGGTTCCGGTTTCCGGTTTAATGCCTTGGTATAAATTCTTGCAACAAATGCCTCTGTATTTGAGTAAACCGTAATCTTACAGGTTGCTTTCTTTCCGCTTCCATCTTTGGCAGTACATGTAATGATCGCAGTTCCCGAATATCCGGCAGTTACCTTTCCTGTCCTGCTTACCGATGCAACCCATGGATTCGATGATTTCCATGTCACTGCCTTATTGCTTGCATTCGTTGGTGTCACGGTTGCCTTCAGGGTTAATGTTTTTCCGCTTGTCAGCGTTGCACTGGTCTTTGACAGCTTCCGTTATAATGCCATACTATTTCCATACATTACCAAATATCATTACGCTTATTATAGAATCAGGCAATGACACATATTGTCTGTTTTCATTTTTATTTTAAAATCATTTAAAACGAAAAAACAGCAACCATTCAGTCACTGCTTTCTCTTCGTATACCATTCTTTATATACTTTCTTCTACTCCATTAAAAGATATTCCTGAAGTAAATTTCACTTATCTACCAGTCCATATTCCTCTAACAACTGTCTCTGATAACCTTCGTCCTGTGCCGCCTTCACTATATCGTCTGCTCGGCCATCCTCGGTCAGTCGGAGAATCAACGTATTTAACCTCCGGCGTTCCTCTTGTTTTCCCACCTCTTTGCCCTCTACTTTTCCTTCTTCCCGTATCAGCATTTCTCGTTCCCAGCTCTTCATATACTGAACACCTACTTCCTTATCCCGTTTCACTGCATCTACCTGCTCATGGATTGCCCGAATGTCTGCATTCGTTACATTCTCAGCAATACTGTTTTCCATATATTTTAGCATATCACGCAGCTCCTGACTAGGATTTCCTTCAGTTCCTTTCGTATATAAATAGATTCGTCGGATGCCGTCCTCATACTCCATATTCGGTGCTTCCACACACTGATTTTTTACGGTATACACCATCCGATTTTCGTCAAATGGATCATATGGCAGAATCATGATGATATACACATTCTTCAACTTGCTGCAATCCCAGCCGGATTCCAGCTGCTTTGCATCTATGATTGCCTGATACAACCTTGTCCGCCATGGGAGTATCGGTTTCTCATATATCGTATCCGGCTCAATATCATACAATTCCGATGTCACATTCATATCATCTTCTGCGTCAGACTCCGCATAAGCATCCATGCGGATGCCTCTCTGATTCGTATCAAAACCTGCCAATACCTTCTGTGTTGTGACTCTCACCCGTCCAATCGGCCGCCCCAGAATTGTACTTAGTAGAATCCGGCAGATTTCCTCGCCTGCTTCTCCTCTGGATATAATCTCCTGAAATAGGAAATCATCAATCAAACTGAGTTCTTCCAGACTCCGTTTCTTTGGCTTCATTCTCAAAGCTTCTATATTCTTTTTTACTTTCTCCATTCAGTATCCTCCTGTGGTTTTAATATTTTCTTTTCGATATTCCTATGGATTGTTTGGCCGACATGCCGGATTCATATAAATGATTGCAATAGAAAACTTGCACTTTATATGAAGAATCTACAATTGATTAACTCCTATTGTAATGCTTCTTCATGCAAAGCGCAAGTATATTTGTAATATTTTTATTTATTTTTTGCGTATTTAACTATCCTAACCCGCAAATGCTGCCTCTAAGTTCTTCTCTGTCTGTGTTCCTGCATACTTACTTATAATTCCTGCCCTCCTGTTATTTTCGTCAAATGTTCTTTCATAAAGCTACTTGATATTGTGGTTTGTGTCAAGCGCTTTTATTCATCCATAAATTCTACCGCATGCTTCCGCATCCGGATTGGCATCAGATTCCTCTGACATTTCGGATTTCTTCGCTGTTCAATACCAATCGTATCAAAAAATGTTTTCCAGAGTCCCCGGTATGCATCCGGATACTCCTCTGTCTGCTTTAACTTCTGTAATTCAGCAGGCTCCAGCTGCCGGATTGAGAGCTTATGGTATGCCTCTGTATCTTTCAGATCATGAATCACCGCATAGCTCCGGTTATCATCAATAATCATAAAATACTCTGAAGGCATACGGTCTGCAAAATGCTCCGCCACCAGTGTGATCACATCATTCTTCGGTTCCAGATGGCAGACATATACCTGATTATCAATGGAATGAAACCGGGCAAACTCCCGGAAATAGTGTGCCTCATTTCCTACATTCCGACGAATCTCCATCATGCGGAGTACCTCCGGCACAGAAAGCGCCTGCATTACAGGTTTTCCCATCCGGAATCCCACCCGTAGAAACCGATAAATATCATCCAGAGTATCCTCCTTTGACAGACAGGCATAATAGATATGAATATATGCATCCATCCCTATCTTGCTCTGGATGGACCGGGTCACCTTCTTTACTTTCTCCTCATCTGCATCAATATGAACATACTCCTCAAACAATGACGGCTGATAAACCGGCTCCGGCATCAGTCTTACATTCTCATGCCCGGCAGACAGAGCATAGCTCCACGCATCATAAATACAGGTCATCATTGCTTCATATTGGCGTTCACAGGTAAATATTCTCATAACCTCTCACCTACACATTCATCTGGCAATCCCAAAGTCATCAAAGAGCGACATCTGCCGATGATCCTCCTGCTGATGTTGAATCTGCCAGTTCTCCCGTGTATTCACACCGGTCAGCTGTCTGGTTATATACTGCTCCTCGATTGGAGTCCGATACATCATCTTACCACCGCAGGTGATAAAATAATGTGCCCGTTTCAGAACCACACCCATCTTCTTCAGATGTTCAAAGGATATACTGCCATATCGTCTGGCATTTACGATCCGGCCGGCCGACTTCGGCCCGATCCCCGGTACCCGAAGCAATACATCATACGATGCTGTTCGGACCTCAACCGGAAACTCTCCGAGATGCCGCAATGCCCAGTCACATTTCGGATCCAGCTGAACATTGAAATTCGGTCTGGTCTCTGAAAGCAGTTCGTCTGCCTGAAACCCATAGAATCGTAGCAACCAGTCTGCCTGATACAGTCTGTGTTCCCGAAGCAGTGGCACCGGAGTATCCAGTCCCGGAAGTGCCTGATCCTCATTTATCGGTATATAGGCAGAATAAAAGACCCGCTTCAGATCATAGGTCTGATACAGTCTCTGTGTCGTCTGCAATAAGGTATAATCATTCTCATCGGTTGCCCCGATGATCATCTGCGTACTCTGACCGGCAGGCGCAAACTCCCGGATCTGTCCCCGCTCGGATACGATCGCCGGAACCGCCGTTGAATGTGCATACTCCCACAGTGAAGAATTTCCCTGACTATATCGTTCCTGCTGTGCCAGCCGCATCCGATTCTTTTCAAAAATACTCCCCGGCAGATAGGCATTCCCTCTGCTTCGCTCCATGTAGCCGCTCTTTCCGATTGCCTGACGGCTCTCTGCAATCGTCGCACTCACCCGTTTCATCGGCTTCAAAATGGTCTGAAAGCTCTTATTCGGTGCCAGCCTCTTTAATCCTTCTGCTGTCGGAAGCTCCAGATTCACACTGATACGGTCAGCCAGAAATCCGGCCGCTGCCAGCAGTTCATCCGATGCGCCCGGAATCGTCTTAACATGGATATATCCGTTAAATGCATACTTCGTGCGCAATAATGACAGTGTCTCACACATCTTCTCCATGGTATAGGTCGGATTCTTCAGCACACCGGAGCTTAAAAACAGGCCCTCAATATAATTCCGCTTATAAAACTCCACCGTCAACTCACAGATCTCTTCCGGGGTAAAGGTCGCCCTCGGCACATCATTGGACACCCGGTTCACACAATACTTACAATCATAGATACAATGATTCGTCATCAGAATCTTAAGCAGTGAAATACACCTGCCATCCGATGCAAAGCTATGACAGATTCCACATGATTCTGCGTTCCCCAGCATACCTTCCTGACCCTTCCGTTTCACTCCGCTGGATGTACATGCGACATCATACTTCGCTGCATCGGCTAATATATGCAATTTTTCCTGAATATCAAAACCGCCTGCTATTTCGAACATGTGTTTATTATACAAACATTCGTTCTGAAATGCAAGCGGTAATTTTAACTATTTATTTTCCCGGAACCGGATATCTCCGGTCTCAGCATTCATTTCTTCTACAATTGCAAGTGACTCCAGATGGTATCCAAGGTTCCGGATGATCTGTCCGCCCTGTTGGAAGCCCTTCTCAATGACGATGCCGATTCCTGCAACATTGGCTCCTGCGGAGGACACGATTGAAATCAGTCCCTGCAAGGCACATCCGTTTGCCAGAAAATCATCAATGATCAGAACATTTTCGCCCGGTTTTAAGAATTTCTTCGATACCATGATCTGATTCTTACATTTATGTGTAAAGGACTCAACCTCTGTCACAAACACATCACCATCGATATTTACACTCTTTGATTTCTTTGCAAAAATAACCGGGACATCAAAGTGTCTCGCAACCATACATGCAATTCCGATTCCGGAGGCCTCGATGGTCAGGATCTTATCTACCTGTACACCGTCAAACCGGCGTTTGAACTCTGCACCGATCTCATCAAACAACTTCACATCCATCTGATGATTCAGAAAGCTGTCCACCTTCAGTACATTTCCTTCTTTTACAATTCCATCCTTTAATATGCGTTCTTCTAAAAAGTTCACGTCCTCTTCCTCCTATGTTGTCCATTCCTGCTCTTTCATCTTCACTTTATTTCATCTATATAATTATATAATGCTCTCATTCGCCTTTCCAGCAGTATGCTTTGTCTGCTTGGCCAGCTTCTTCAGTTCTTCCACATTCTCCCGCTTCAGTATGAAATGGATCCGTCCGTCAATCTCGCCAAAAACACGAGGTCGAAAGCACATCGCACCTACACAATACCCGTCATCCATCCATTCTTCGTCCAGTCGCTCATTCCAGTCTACCTCATTATCCCGCTCATCATCCGGGAAATAATCATAAAACAGATCCGGCTCCTGAAAGCCTCTGCCACCACGAATGGGATCTCGCAGGTCATCATTAAACCATGCCGGATCAAACGGTAGATTCATACCTGCTGCCAAGGCTCCCATATCCTCCCGGTAAGCATCAATATCATCAGATGCCCCCAGTTCCATTGCAATTCCCTTTTCAAGCATGTATTCCATGAGTGCCCGCCAGCACATTTCATTCGTATCCTTCGGAGAAATCTTCTTCTCCTTCAATTCTTTCTCCCGTCCCTGATAATACCCCATCGGATCCTGCACGATTCGCCTCATGCCTTCCCGGATCACCTCATCGTCAGTTATCAGTTCTATGATCCGATTGTATATAACCGGATCTGCCGGTAATTCCTTCCACCAGTTTGTAAATAAACCCATTTGACTTCCTCCGCTTTCTTCCACACTTCTTATCCGATTCATAGTCCACCTGCTATATATTATATACAGAAAAAGACAAGTCCTGAATACCATTATTATAAGCATTCTGATTTCGTTATGCAATGGCTCGTTAACTATTTTGTGTAAAGACGGCCTCCATTTCATCGATATGCTCTAAGAATATATCTGTAATATACGGATCAAACTGTATCCCACGGTTTTCCTGAATGATCGCAACTGCCTTTTCCACAGAAAAGCCTTCCTTGTAATGCCGCTTGGACCGGAGTGCCTCATAAACATCACAGATTGCCATGATTCGTGCAGACAACGGAATCTCCTCTCCGTGAAGATTGCATGGATAACCTCTGCCTGCATATTTCTCATGATGATATCGTGCCATATCGTAAGCGATTGTTACATACTCATCATTTTCCAGAGCTCCGAGTGTATCCAGGATAATCTTCGCACCCTCCTCCGGGTGTCTCTTCATAATTGCAAATTCTTCATTCGTCAGCTTGCCCGGCTTCTGCAATACATAATCCGGAACTGCGATCTTTCCGATATCATGCAGATAGGCAGCCTCTGAAACCATTTCCGCATATTCATCTGTGATCACTTCCCGATATCTGGCATCTTTCTGCATGGCACGTACCAACACACGCACAAAGCTTCCGGTATTCTTGATGTGTAGTCCGGTGATACCATCCCTCGCCTCGATCATCGTTGCAAAGCTTCCAATAATCGAACGTTGCATCCGAACGATCTCCTTCGTCTTCCCCTTCACCTCTGCCTGCAGACGTTCTGTATAATAAAAGCTATCTGTTTCATCCGTAACTACATAGGTCTTGCCATAGCTCCGATTGTTCTTTACCGTTTCCCGACAGGAAATATGATAGACACTGTTCATCATATCCGGATTCTCACTGTAATCACTCCGGTCCCCTTTGAAAATGTAACCATTCAGCACGATCAGGTGCTCTTTCTCGGTATCCAGCTTGGCCAGCACCTCTGCCACATTTCCCATCTTCTTTTCGATATACTGTCGCAACAGCTCCCCGTTCCGGTTCAGATACAGGATCTCATCGTCATTATCAAAGACAATTACAGCCTCTGACATCCGGTCGGTCGCCTCCTCCTTTGCCAGTGACAGTGTATTAAACAATTCGTATCGGAACATCAGCACCACCAGCATCTGTACGCAGATGAAATATGCCAGCAGGGTTGAATCAAAACCGTCCGTCCATCCGGTCAGGAACAGGATCAGAGAAACCAGACTGATTCCTGCCATAATCAGGCATAGCATAACCTGCCGCTTGGTCAGCCGGTCCTTAGTATTTCTCATCTTGTGGGTACCGATTGCTACAATTGCTACAAAATACATACAAACTACCAGTATATATAGATAATAAAAGACACCATGTCTCAACACCAGATGCGAATAGTCTCCGATGGTTGTATATCCGATTGAGCTATAGTAAAGATGATGGTGATCACAGGTCAGAACCAGAATCGTGATCAGCAGTTGAAATCCAATCTGGATATTCTTTAAAATCAACGGAACCCGGATCTTGCAGAGTGCCATAACAAAAAAGAAAATGCTCAGCACGATATACGGCTTGCCCAGATAAGCAAGCTTTACTCCGAGCAGTGCCGACTTCTGATCTCTTGATGTCAGCTCCAGCAGATATCCCGTGAAATTCAGCAGCAGTGAGATCAGCAGGATCAGCATCAGATTCTGCATATAAGAGCTCTTCTGTCGGATAACGTAAATAATCTCCAGCACCAGCATCCCAATTCCGACATATTCAATTCCAAGCATCAATCCATACATACTTTTTCCTTCGTAATAAACGTCCTATGCGTAACCCTTTGTCAACCGTTTCTCAAATGCCGACTCCGGCAGTGTCCGGTCAAACATATTTTCCTCATATGCTACACATTCTTTTTCCGAAATTTATCCACCGGCATCTGTGCTAACAGAATTGCGGCAAATATCAATGCACAGCCTCCCAGCTGTCTGAGTTCCATTTTCTCCTGCAAAATCAGCCAGCCTGCCAGCACGGAAAATACAGACTCCAAACTCATCAGTATGGATGCCAGTGTCGGATTCAATCCGTTCTGTCCTATAATCTGCAGGGTATATCCGACTCCGCAGGATAATATTCCGGCATACAGGATCGGAATCCATGCATCCAGGCTCTGAAGATTCTGTGCCCAGACCACGATCCCAGACAGAGAATGCTGCATTTCCACGAAAAACATCGGAATCATGCTTAAGATTCCACACACCAGGAACTGAATGCACGATAGCCGGACACCATCCACCAGCGGCGAAAAATAATCGATCACCAGAATATGAATGGCGAATAATAACGCACATAATAAAACCATCAGATCACTCGCCTGAAACCGTAGAGAATCCGTCATACACAGAAGATATAATCCAATCACTGTGATTCCCATGCCGACCCAGATATTCCAGCCGCATTTCTTCTTCAGAAACAGACTTATGATCGGCACCAGCAGGATATAACAGGCTGTCAGAAATCCCGCCTTTCCGGCAGAGGTTCCCATATACATTCCAAGCTGCTGTGCTGAGCTTGCCAGAAACAATATCGCACCGCAACAGATTCCTCCAACCCATAGGACCGTTTTCTCTGCCGGCGTTTTCGGAGTCTTCTCCGATGGTTTCACCCTGTTCAGCACCAGAATTACGGGAACCAGAACTGCACTTCCGATGAATGACCGGATCCCGTTAAAGGTAAACGGTCCGACCACATCTCCGCCTTTTCTCTGTGCTACGAATGCACTTCCCCATATCAGTGCCGTCAATACCAGCAATAATGAATTTCTTATCTGCCTGTTCTTCATGTCATAAATCCTCTGTCGTCTTTCCGCTTCAAGTCACTTCCAGTCTGCCATCCCATTCTATTTATCCCGGCACATCAGAGCTGAATTTATTCAAATAATTTCTGCACCTGCTCGGCTCCAAATGTCACCTGCGGTACATGGTCTACCTCGATCTGATACAACGCATTCGCTGCCAGATGCTCTGCTGCCTGCTCCAGATTCCGGATACCGGATGTATTCTTAAACTGATCTATCACTGCATCCAGTCCTTCTTCTGTAATAATACATTCACTTTCCTGCAAACCGATCCGCTTCAGTACCTTCGGCATTACAAAGTTGGAGAAAATCAGCTTCTTCTCTTCAAAGGTATAGTCCGGAATATCGATCACCGCAAATCTGGACATCAGCGGTGCGCTGATCTGCTCCTTATTATTCGCTGTTGCGATTGGATAAACACCGACCGTCGGCACCATACACTCCATATAATTATCCGTAAAGCCCAGATTATCCAGCAGGGTCAGCAATACATCCGCCGGATTTCCATTACCCTTTCCGGATGCCGCCTTATCCAGCTCATTGATAATAAATACCAGATTGGACTCTCCCGCAATCGAAAATGCCTCCATAATAATACCCGGTTTTGCATTCGCATAGATTCTGGAGCTTCCTGTCAGCTGCTCCGGATCGTTAATAGAACTCATATCCAGGGTTGTCCACGGCAGCTTCAGGATCCTGGCTACCGCATAAGCGATCTGGGACTTACCGGTTCCGGCAGGTCCGACCAGTAACAATCCATACGCCGGAAGTGTATGTGTCCGGTTGATCTGGATGATCGTCTCCATGATCCTCTGCTTTACCCGTTCCATTCCGTATAATTCTTCATCCAGAATCCGGCGTGCCTCTACCGGATCAATCGCTTCAAAATAATTACTCTTCCACTGCACATTCATCATAATGGAGAGTGCCCGCTGCGCATGTCTCCGTTCCTCCGGTGATACCTCATGGGAACGTGCCACTGCCAGATTTCTTCTCGCCCACAGACGGATATTATCCGGCATGGTTCTTCCTGCGCAAGTCATGAAATCAGAGATACTCTGGAGACTGGTCAACTTCATCTCGTCTCCCTCTTCCTCTGCATCATCATCTTCTTCCACTTCCTCTGCCGCACTGCTGGCCAGCAGACGTTCGATCATAAACTGCAGGAATCCATCCTGGGCTGACAGCTTGGTACCGCCGCCAAATGCCGTCTCACGGATCCGGTACACTGCATAGCCATCCTCACGATTCTGACCGGATAACCGGATACTGATATGATTCTCACCCAGCCACTTGATCAGACTGACAAACCGGGCATCTACCTTTAAGATATCTGCCGTGCTGACAGCTCCTTCTTCCTTAAACTCAAATGCGGTCTGCTGACTCTGGTTGGTAAACAGTCCCATACTATGATGCGGCCACTGTCTCTCCCGGTTATCCAATACCAGGATCGGTTCCTCCGGGGTTTTCTCCTTTGCGGTACTGTAAAATGTAGTATATGTGCAGACAACATCCGTCTTTTCTTCCGGTGTTCCATTAAAATCAAATACTGGCATTGATTTCTCCTCCTTAAATCTCTTCCCGTCCGGTCTTCATCCGGATCACAAATAATACTGCAAGCAGCAGCACAATGCTTACCGGTAATGCAATCCATGAGATTGTACCAAGTCCGACTGCCTGCAGGATTCCGATCAGAAGATATCCTACCAGACAGACTGCCGCTACTGTCAATGCATACGGAAGCTGTGTTGCTACATGATTCACATGCTCACAATGTCCGCCTGCAGATGCCATGATCGTAGTATCTGAAATCGGAGAGCAATGATCTCCGCAGACTGCTCCTGCCAGACAGGACGCAATGGAAATCACCATCATCTGTCCGGATGGGAATACACCCAGAACAATCGGGATCAGAATGCTGAAGGTTCCCCAGGATGTTCCGGTTGCAAACGCCAGAAATGCCGCAACAAGGAAAATGATCATTGGCAGGAAGCCCTGCATAGCCGTTGCTGAATTTTCCACTACATCTGCCACAAAGATCTTTGCGCCGAGCAGATTCGTCATACCGGATAAGGTCCATGCCATTGTCAGAATCAGGATCGGAGCGATCATAGACTTAAAGCCTTCCGGAATACACTCCGTAAACTCCTGGAACGATAATACATCCCGCAGCATGAAATAAATAAATGTAAATACTAACGTCACAGCTCCGCCAAGCACCAGACCTACGGATGCATCTGAGGATGCGAATGCCTCTATGAAAGAGGTGCCGCTAAAGAATCCACCGGTATATACCATCGCCGTGATACAACTGATGATCAGCACCGCTACCGGAAGGATCAGATCCAGCACATGTGCATTCTCCTTTACAACCTCTTCCTCATTGTCTTCATACGGCCGTCCCGGTGTCGTAAACAGATCTCCCGCGATTGCATTCATCTCATGCTTCTTCATCGGGCCGAAATCCACCCGCAGCAGGGTTACTGCAAGCACCATGACAAGTGTTAATATTGCATAATAATTATATGGAATTGTCTGAATAAAGACTGCGAATCCGTTAATCCCGGCATCCTCCGGTACGGAAGACGTTACCGCTGCCGCCCAGGAGCTGATCGGTGCAATAATGCAGACCGGAGCAGCTGTCGCATCAATAATATAAGACAGCTTTGCCCTCGATACCTTATGACGGTCCGTGACCGGTCGTAATACACTGCCGACGGTCAGACAGTTAAAATAATCGTCTACGAAAATCAGAATACCCAGAATCATAACCGAGATCTGTGCACCGATTCTGGTCTTGATATGTTTGGAGGCCCATTTGCCAAATGCCGCCGAGCCGCCTGCTTTATTTAACAGCGATACTAAGATTCCGAGCATTACCAGAAATACCAGAATACCTACATTCCAGGCATCTGCCAGCTTATAGATCATACCGCCTTCTTCCTGAAAGAAGATTGTATTGATCATCAGTTCAAGATTAAAGTTCGAATATAAAAGACCACCTGCAATAATTCCTGCCAGAAGGGATGTATATACCTCCTTAGTGATCAGTGCCAGTCCGATAGCGATCACCGGCGGCAGCAGGGATAGGATCGTCGCATAGCTTCCGCACTGATAGTTCTCCGGATCTGCGATCGTTCCCGGTGTTTTGCAGGAAATAACTGCAAGTACGATGATGATTGCAATGAACACGATCATTCCAATCTGTTTTCTTTTGATTTTCAATGTATTCTCCACCCTTTTCGTAAATAGTCCAACGGGCGATATTCCGTTTCTTTTCTTCGCCCGTGGCATTTACTTTTGAGTATAGCGGACTTTTCATCAGAAGTCAAAATCTATCTCAATTCCTTTTTAATCATCTTCCGGAAGATATTTTTCTTCTATGACCTTATAGATCTGTTCCGCCTTCTGCTGCGGCTCCTCCCGCTGCGGCCGCTAATGTCGTTTCCGCAGAGACAATCTCCGGACCACTGCCGGCTTCCGAATTATCAGCGACCTCCATCGGGTCTGTCTGATCCTTTTTCTCCTCATCCTCCCACAGGGATTTATACTCTTTCCGTTTCCGGACCTTTGCCATCGCTCCTATGCTCTTTGCCATCTGATACAGCTTGCTGTCAAACTCCATCAGCTTCCGTTCATCACTGCTAGGTACCTTAGCCCCTTTCATGATTCGTCTGGCAACCTCCATCAGCTTTCCGAGATCCTCTCCGGCCTTCTTGGCTGCTTCACCCTGCTGCTTCGTCGATTCCATCTCCTGAATCGCCGTCCACTGTTCATTCAGCTGCTTCATATAATCCTCATACTGGCTTTCTTTGTCATTCAGTGCATCATATGTAAGCTGCAGGATGACGGCCTGGTCAGCAAACAGCTCTTCTCCGTCCGCTGTCTCTGCCATCTGTTTCTTCAATGCTTCCTGCTTCTTATATATCGCATTCTTCTGCGTCTGATATGCCTGTATCTGTGCCTGGTATGTCTGCCTTGCTTCCTTTATCTTCATACTCTGTCACATCCTCTCTCCCACCTATACCGATTGATCAAACCTCTGTCCGGTTATCTGTTCTTCTTTCGTTAAGATTGTTTTCTCTGTATCCGGATTCTGTTCCTTGATTTTCTGTATCAGTTCTTCTATGGAAGATGCTTTCACTGTGATGGTTTCTTTCTTTGTCTTTCCGGATTCCTCGAGCCTCTCCTGCTGTTCCTTCTTCTTCGCTTTCTTTGCGGCGTCCTTCTTTGCCTGCCTGTTCTTTTCTGCTTTCTTCTCGATCCGTTCCTTCTGGGCGGCACTGCTCTTTTCCAGCACGGCAAAATAGCTTGCCATCCCCTTATCATCGATCTGCATGCCATATCCTTTAACCATCTGACCAGAGGTTGTCAACTGACTGCTCATCTGTGCCAGCTCACCGGATGCGTTTGCGATTACACCCTCATACTGTGTCCGATAGGCTTCATCCGTTGCCATACGCTCGATCTTATCTTCATCGATCAGAACCACCATCTTATCCGGACTGGCGTAGCTTGCCGCATTGGCCTGTGCCTGCTGCTTCTGCTCCCGGCTCACAAGGACAAAGCTCATGCCCGAAAACTTCTTCTTCAATTCCTCATAATACTGGGATGCCTGTTCACTTAACTGTGGATTTCCGATTGTCTGTTCCTTATGATACTCTCCATACCTGCGACTGGTTGCTGTACTGGCATAACTTGCCGTATTCATACTTGTAGATACCTGATCCATATGCATTCCTCCTTGAATGTCCTGAAAGGCCGAACTCCTTTTCAGCCTTTTACTATATATCTCTGATAATTATATCGGTTATCTGCCATATAAACTTTAGCCCTTCCGTCTCCTGTATAATTTCTTTTCTTTTACAAAACACTATGCTAAAATGATACTGCTTACAGAGTAGAAATGAGGTGTTTCTTTATGATAAAAATAGATTTAATAACCGGATTCCTCGGCTCCGGTAAAACAACCTTCATCCGGAATTATGCCCGCCACCTGTTGAAACAGGGTGCAAATATCGGCATTCTGGAGAATGATTTCGGTGCTGTTAATGTAGATGCCATGCTCCTGCAGGATATTCTCGGTGACCACTGTACACTGGAAATGGTAGCCGGTGGCTGCGATGCTGACTGTCACAGGCGCCGCTTCAAAACAAAGCTGATCGCCATGGGTATGTGCGGATATGACCGGATCCTGGTCGAGCCTTCCGGTATCTTTGATATGGACGAATTCTTTGATGCACTCCATGAGGAGCCGCTGGATCGCTGGTATGAGATTGGGAATGTGATCACGATCATTGATGCGAATCTGGAGCAGAACCTGTCAGAAGCCTCCCGCTACCTGCTTGCCTCTCAGGCCATTCAGGCCGGTACCATTCTTTTCAGTCACACGCAGGAGGTTACAGAAGCACAATTACAATCTACCATCCAATATGTCAAAGACTCTATGGACAGCCTACACTGTAAACAGCTGCCAAAGCAGCTGATTTTGCAAAAGAACTGGAATGATCTGATGGATGATGACTATGACGCCATTCTCACCTCCGGTTATCATACTGCAGACTATACCAAGCTCTGGTTTGACGACCGGCAGACCTATGACAGTCTGTATTTTATGAACATGGATTTTACGGAAGATTTCTTAAAGCAGTCCTGTGCCAAAATCCTGAAGGATCCTGCCTGTGGAAAGGTCTTCCGGATCAAGGGCTTCCAGCACCTTCCGGACGGCAGCTGGATTTCTGTCAATGTCACCCATCAGAAAACAGAGATCCGGTCGATTCCGAATGGACAGGCGATCCTGATCGTCATTGGGGAGGGATTAAATCAGGAAGCCATTGAACAGTATTGGGGGAAGTCCAGACCTTAGGACTCCCCCAAAAAATCCTTACTTCTCCAGCTCCTGATCTAAGAGACTATCCCCACATGGAACCCCCTCCGCATGCATGGCCTTATTTACCCAGCCTGCTGCCATTCCCGCTTCATCTGTCGGCACCTTCATCTGATTGAACACATAATTGCCATCCGCATCAAACAATAATTCTACCCAGCCGACATCCTCTGCGGTTCCTCCGACAAAGATCACACTCCTGCTGCCATCCGCATTCACCTGCTCATATCGGTAGTAGGAATCCTCTCCACAGGCCTCTGTTACATCGATCTTCTCCTCTCCGACGTTCAGATAGATCCGGTCATTCTCGATTCTGACATACTCTCTGTCCCCAGTTGCAATTGAAAACCTCAGTTCATTCCCGGTGGACTCATATTCTACACCGCCTCCATCTGCCGTATGGAATATCTGCCTTACATAATCCGCTGCATGCACGATTGCCTGCCGTGTAGCCGGTACTCCAAGCAAAATTGCCATGCATGCCGCAGCCCCTGCCACACACTTTAGCCACGTATAATTTCTCTTTCTGCTCTCTCCGATTGCTGCCCGGATCTCCTCTTTCTTCGTTTCATCCATGGTAATCTTATGAAATGTATCCTGTACTCTGCGTTCCATCGCTATACCTCCATTCTCTTTCTTAATGCTTCCTTCCCCCGGCTGATCCTCATTGCCACCGCCGATTCCGATATCTGAAGAATCCCGGCAATCTCACGATAGGTATATCCTTCATAGTAATGTAGATAGATCGGTTCCCGGAACGCTTCCTCCAGTTCCATCAGGGAAGCATATACCAGTCGATCTTCCCCCGTCACTGTCACATCTGCACCCAGATAATCCTCCAGTGCATCATAGGAAGCGGTCTGCGTGACCCTGCCGGCTTTCAGATAATCCTTACACAGATTTGCCGTCATTTTCATAAGGTATGCTTTCTCATAGCTCTTTCCCAATATTATGTTTTTGGAAATGAGCTTCAGAAACAGATCCTGCACAATATCCTCTGCCTCCTGCTTTGAACCTGTATAAGAAACCGCAAACCGGTATAAATCATCTGCGTATGTGTCAAATAAGTTTAATATCCGTTCATTCTTCACTTCACGCTCCTCCTTGTCTTTTGAGATCTCATATATATAACGATTCACAGCTCCGTTTTCTCACCACAATCATTATAATAATAAAACCTGTATTTCGCAGACCGCTGCCGGAAGTCCGGCGGAGCAGCCTGTAAAATACAGGTCAACTTTTATCCTGAATGGTTAAATATCAAAGTTAAAATACATAGCACCGCAATATCGCAAATGTCATATATAATGCATAGAGTATAATATATATAAATCCTTCCGGCCGGCTGACACGCTTGCCGCTGCTGCTACAGATGAGCATCAGTACTGACACACCCGCCAGAATCCCGGTATCCGTCAGACTCTCCACCCCACCGGTACCGGTAAGTGTGATTGGAGACAGGACAGATGACATACCCAGAATGAACAAAATATTAAAGAGACAGGAGCCTACTGCGTTTCCAAGTGCCAGGCCGCTTTCACCCTTTCTGGATGCTACGATAGAAGTCACCAACTCCGGCAGGGAGGTTCCCATTGCCACGATTGTAAGTCCGACCAGCATCGGACTCATGCCGAATGACAACGCAATTCTCTGTGCATTATCTACAACCAGATCACCACCCCACACAATTGCAAGCAGTCCGCCTAAAATATACAGAATGATCATAGGGATTGACAGCTGCTTCTTTTCTCCTTCTTCTGCATCTGCTTTTTCAATCTCGGTCCGGTTCTTTAATGCAGAGCGTACTACCACAATCAGATATACCACCAGTCCGATCAGTAATACAATTCCTTCAACGCGGCTTAACTTGCCATCCAATAAAAACAGAAATAACAGCACCGTTACTCCGATATTAATCGGCATATCCCGCTTCAGAATCTCCATGTCGGTAGCAAATGCCTTAATTGCCGCACAGACACCAATCACCACCAGCAGGTTAAATATGTTCGAGCCTATTACATTACTGATTGCAATCTCATTACTTCCTGTAAGTCCTGCAGTGATACTGACTGCCGCCTCCGGCGCACTTGTTCCCATTGCAACGATCGTAAGACCGATCACCACAGACGGAACCCGCAACAATCGTGCCACCGCCGATGCACCATCCACAAAAAAATCCGCTCCCTTAATCAATAAAACAAATCCCACGATCAGATATACATATACCAGAACAGGAATCCGCTCCGGTAATTCCATGATCATATTCCAGTTATTCGCAATTGCCTGCATACTTCTACTGCCATCCCTTCGCCTTATATTTATTTCTCATTGCTTTATATTCCTTCAAAGTGCCTATCATTGTATACTATTCGAAATCGTCTGTCAATCATCCGGCTACCAGTTCCGGTCTTCCTTTTTCCGCAACAGCTCTTCCATATCCAATGCAGCCTCAGTCTCGGCAGGTTCGCCTGTCTGCTTCTTTTTGCGGGAAGCCTTCGCCTCCTGTCTGGCCTCCTGTCTGGCCTGCTGCTTTGCCTGTCTGAGTGCCTGCTTCTGTGCCTTTTGCTCTGCTTTTTCTGCTGCCTTCTTCTGCTTTTCATCTAATACATCCGTACCAGCCGTTTTCTTTTCGGTACCGGCTGCTTCCGGATGCTCCTTCTTCCATTTGCGTCTCTGCTTCCACTGTGTGAACCAGTCCAGATAATCCATACCCATTCGTCTTACTGCAATATCAAGCAGGAACAATACCAGCGCTGTGATCAGGAACGGAACTGCCAGATTGGTTCTTGCGCGTACAGTCTCCAGCTTGTCATCGAATACCGGATCCTCATATGTGATATAGGCTCCGTTTACCTGTGAGACAAATGCCTCCAGACCATCCGCTGTCTGGTCAAACCGGTACTCCGGAGAATACTGCATAGCCGTAGCTGTAACCATACTTCCCTGTATCTCACTGCCTTTCTGATTCTTCAGTGCAATCGTATATACACCGGTATCTTCCATGGCAAGACTTGCCTCATATTCGCCCGGTGCCACCGGATCCAGTGTAATCTCCTGCTGTTCACCGGCTGCATTCGTACAGACTGCCGTCACCTTGGTCTCCTTATCGTACTTATCGGTTGTATAATGGATCACAGCCGAATTTCCTTCCTGTGTGATTTCTACCTGATCCCCATCCAGACTGGTATTGGACACCACATAATTGATCATGTTATCCCATAGCTGCGTATAATTCTCCCAGTTGGCCCAGTTACCGGTCCACTCATTGGTCGCATCCGTATTCCATGCAATAGTGCGTCCCAGTCCGTATTGCCAGGTGGAAAGAATCGGATCCCCTTCCTCTGACTGCAGGATCACCGTTGCCTGTGATTTCGCCGTTGACCCGATATAACCCAGTAATGTCGGTACACCGTCATTCATAACACCCTCAATAATCGATGAATTAGCAGTTATTACCGGAGTAAATTCCTCATTGATCAGATAACTCTTGGATGATAAAAATATTTCCTGCACAAAAATCTTTGGAATCCCACTATTAATATCTGTATAGTAAAAGCGTCCGTTACATTGATTCGCCAGTTTCTGCAGCAGCACCTGGTCCGAATCCGGTCCCACTGCAACGGTTGACAGCGTGATTCCACCATCGTTGATCTTCTTTACCACATCCTCATAGCCGGTATAATAATCCTGTCCATCCGTCAGCAGAATAATATGTTTTATCTGTGCATCCGTATTGATCAATTGTTTTGCTGCCGCATCCAGCGCCGGATAAATACTGGTTCCACCACCGGAGCCGATCTGTCCGATTCCACCGTTGATTTCCGACTGATTGCCTGCCGACTGCATCGGCACTACCCAGTCATAGGAATCATCAAATGCCAACACACCTACCTGATCGGTCGGTTTCAGACTTTTCACACCCTCCACGGCTGCCTCTTTTGCCAGATCCAGACAGGTTGCTCCATTACTGCCATTGGCAGATACCTCCATACTGCCGGAATGATCAATTACCATAGCAATTGCCATCGTCGGAACTTCCCGTTCTCCTTCCAGGAACATATTAACCGGAAGTACAGTCTCCAATGGCGTATCCTGATAAGCTCCCATGGCAAAACTGTTATCACCGCCGGTACAGATCAGTCCTCCGGCATAATCTCTGACATAACTTTCCAGAATATCCATGAATCCGTTACGCAGATCCATGGCATTTACATTCACCATTACCACTGCCTTGTACTGGATCAGCTTTGACATCTCATCCGGCACACCGGTCGGTGTGATCTGATCGTACTGAACACCGCAGGCATCCAGGATCCCGGCCAGTGCATTGCCCTCTCCGGCGGTACCCTCCACCAGCAGCAGCTTCGGTTCTGCCTCTACCTGTGTAAATGCACTATATTCATTATTCATACTCATAGTGTCATTCACCGGCTCCACCATCACCCGGTAATCCTGTGTTCCGTTACTTTCTCCGACATCTTGGAATACAAACTGATTCTCACCGGCTGTCAGATTGACATTCGACTGTCCCTTTAATGTTCTTCCACAATAAAGACTGACCACTGCCTGTGTTTCCACATTACTTTCGATTGTCACCTTTACATTAAAAGTATCTCCGACATGTACATATTCCGGCAGTTCCAGATTACTTACATAGACTTCATTTCCGACATTCTGTTCCAGCTTTATTACTTTCACATCCACGTTCTGGGAACTGACCGTACCTGCCATCTTGGCAATGCTTCCTGCATTTTCCAGTCCATCTGTGATCAGCACCAGTCGTTTCGCTGTATCCTCCGGAAATACCGTCATAGCTGTAGAAACCGCCTTTTCCAGATTTGTTGCGGTTGCCACCGGCTGGGAAGATAACTCCGTAAAGATCTTCTTCCCCGTCACGAACTGATCTACCAGCACATTATCACCGAATACCACAACACCTGCCTGATTCTTCTTCGGCATATCCGCAATTGCATTCCGAATATACTCTGAGATATCATCCAGATTCTTTTCGTTACTGTCTGACATATCTACAAGGAAGATCGTCGTCACTTCCTTCGATGTAATTCGAAAGCTCAGACCGCACAGAGTCAGGATCAGAAGCAGAGCCACCACTCCACGCATGACCAGATATTCTATTTTCTTCCTGTGGCTCTGTATCCGCAGAAAACGACCGGAATAAATCAGTCCGGCCACCACCACCGGAATTAACAATAACCACCAGGGATTACTTACCTCTATGCTCATAACTTTCCTCCACCTCTAATGCTGTCTGATATAAATAAACCATTCCACACCCAGTGCCAATAGCAGAATCAGAATGATCCAGTTACGAAGCTCTCTTCCACCGGTCAGGTTCTTATTATCTTCACCGGCTGTTTCTCCAACTTCTACTGCCGCTTCCTCCAGATGCGACTCTGCTTCCACCGGAAAGCGCACTACAAACTGCTCCTGCCGTTCCTCACCGTTTACTGTCTGTGCCACGGAATATACACCGGCCTGCGCCGTATCTGTATATGCGTTTGTAGTAACGGCTGTCGGCAGCGTCACCACTGCTCCTGCCGGTGAAGTTACCGTCAGATCGGAACCGTTCAGATTGCCGTTAAAAACGATCTTATCGCCGGTCTCATAGTCATTCTGAGGAACCATTCCGCTCACCATCATATATTCCGTCAGATTGGAGATCAGAATCGGAAACTCTGCCTGAAGTGCCAGATCCGAATCATGCAGGTCAAATCCAAGTACTGCAATTCTCCTGCCTCCGGCTTCTCCGTAATATCCAACGCAATGATCTCCGCTTGTAAGAAAGCTGTCTGCCCAAAGCGGCCGCTCCAGACTCTCTGCTGCCGTTGCTCCGAAGCTGAAGCCTGCCACATACTGTGTCACCTCTGTATCGGTAAATGCCAGACTCACATTGCTTAGCTTCTCTTTTACCGTCACCTGGGTACCATCCGGCGGATTCACATATAATATATTTCCCTGTTCCGGCAACTCCTCCGGAATCACACCGTCAAAAATATAAAAATCATAGGATTCTGTTTTTCCCACCGCACTCAGCTGGCTGGTCTTATACAGATCCACCCAGTCCATATTGGAGATTGCTTTTTCCAGAAACATATTATCTTCTGTTACCAGCAATGCCGTTTTCCTGCTTTCTGCACTGACCACCGCATAGGCACGGTTATCGGCTGACAGATCATCCTGATTGTTCAGCTCTGCCATCAGAATATCTCCCTGAAAATCAATCTGCTCAAAGAAAAAGTTCTGAGAAGACTTCGCCGGAATCGTAACACTCTGCACCTTGAGCAGGGTATTGTCTCCATAAAGGTTCACATCCGTTGTGACCGATTCATCTGTATCATTCGTAATCTTTCCGATCACAGTCGTACTCCGTCCGCCATTCTCATCCTGCTGGGAGCCATAGCTTAAATAGTCCATCGACAGATTCTTATAATCCGTATAAAGGTTCACCACAGTTGCATCCAGATTTCCAAGCTCCAGCGGTGCATCTGTAAAGAATACTGCTTCATATTTATCCAGCTGGCTTACCATGGATGTCACTACGCTGACTGCGGGTGTTGCATCACCGCTCAGATCCGTAACTGCCAACTGTTTTAACTGTTTTTTCAATGCCTGCTTATCCTCGGCATTGGTCTTTAAGATTCCTGCCTCCTGATTGGATGTCAGGACCGTGATCTGGGCCGTCTCGCTTAGGGAATCAATATAATTACAGGCCCGCTCGACTGCTTCTTCCATCCGGGTCCGTTTCTCATTATAACGGATGCCCATACTGGCACTGGTATCCAGCACCAGAATCACGTTATTATACATCTTTCCTCCGGTCTTTAAATACGGAGCCATTAATGCAACGATCAGCAGACACACTGTCAGGATCTGAAGAATCATCAGAATATTCTTCTTCAGTTTCTCCCACGGTTTGGTCGCCTCGACACTATGATAGATTTCCTTCCATAAAATACTCGAAGAAAACGGATATTCCTTTGCTTTCTGCTTTAACATATAAAGCAGGATAATGACCGGTATCAGAAGCAGAAACGCTAACGGCCACCAGTTTGTTATTTCCATATTATATGTCTCCCTTATTTGCGAACAATCATTCCCTGATTGCATATCGTATCAAACAGAAATCGATCCAGCGGTTCATCTGCTGCCATCTGTATATAGGAGGCCTCGTATTTTTTCGCCAGCTCTTTCAAACGATTCTGCATATTCTGCAATGCGATTTCATATTGTTCCACGGTACTTCGGTTCAGCGTCAGCCGCACCTCTTCTCCGGTCTCCATATCCAGAAGATTGACTACTCCTTCCCCTTCTATGGCAAGCTCCTGTCTTGCCAGAATCTGGATCAGGATGATCTGCTGTTTCTTATAGCGGAGATATTTCAGGGCCGGTTCGATACCATTCTCATCCAGAAAATCACTGATCACGATCGATACTCCACTGCCCGGATATTGCCTCGCCATGATCGCCCGGTTCAGATCGGTCCCACCGTCAAACTCCATCCGCTCCAGCTCGTCCATGATCCGCTGAAAAGCCTGTCTGCCTGCCAATCCTTTACCCAGTTGCAGAGTCCCTTCCTGCATCTGACTGACATAGACGCGGTCCAGATTATTTAACACCAGATACGCCAGTGCACCCGCCAGCTGCAGTGCCTGTCTGGTCTTTGGCGGCTCTCCGAATGCCATGGACTTCGATGCATCCACAAATATCTGGAACACGCCTTCCTTCTCTTCCATAAACTGCTTGATATATAATCTGTCCAGTCTCCCATATGCGCTCCAGTCGATCCTGCGGATATCATCTCCCGGAATATATTCCCGGTAATCCGAAAATTCCACAGAGGAACCCTTGGCACTGGACTTTCGTCCACCGCTCATTCCGTAGGACATTCTGGCATTCATTGCGATTGCAAGGTTATTTAATTTATTAAAAAAATCCTGGTCAAAAATCCGCTCTGCCATTCATGCTTCTCCACTCTGCTACTGTTGCTGCTTTAATAACTGTGCAATAATCTTATCCGGTGTCACACCATCTGAGATTGCTTCAAAATTACAGATAATACGATGGCGCAGTACCGGAAATGCCACATACTGGATATCCTCAAACGACACGTTATACCGGTTCTCCATCAATGCTCTTGCCTTGGCAGTCTTAATGATTGCCTGTGCCGCACGCGGGCTGGCACCGTTTGTCACATATTTTTTCGTTACTTCCGGTGCATCTGCGACCTCCGGATGTGTATTGTAAACCAGATTCATCGCATAATCCATAACTGCATCCGCAATCGGCATATCATAGATCACCTGACGGATTCTTAAGATATCCTCAGCTGTCATTACCGGATTCATCACCGCTTCTTCCCGATTGACCGTCAGATTTACGATTTCCTTCAGTTCTTCTTTGGATGGGAACCGCACATTTAACTTAAACAGGAAACGGTCCAACTGTGCTTCCGGCAGTGGATATGTGCCCTCATTCTCAATCGGGTTCTGCGTTGCCAGTACCATAAACGGCTTCGGTAATAAATACGTCTGCTTACCGACCGTGACGGTCTTTTCCTGCATGGCCTCCAACAGGGCGGACTGTGTCTTCGGTGTTGCACGGTTGATCTCATCCGCCAGAACGATATTGGAGAAAACCGGTCCCGGCTCGAACTGGAATTTATTCTGATTCTCTTCCCGGATGATCAGGTTCGTACCTGTCACATCGGCCGGCATCAGATCCGGTGTAAACTGGATTCTTGAAAATGCCAGATTCATGGCTTTGGAAACAGCCTTTACCATCTGCGTTTTACCAAGTCCCGGAACACCTTCCAGTAATACATTTCCATCTGTCAGGATTGCGATCAGCATCTGTCTTATGATTGCCTTCTGTCCGATGATCGCTTTTCCTATTTCCTCTTCACAGCTCTGGATCTGATAAATGATCTGCTGCATTTCCTGTTCATTCTGTACCATAGTAACTCTCCTTACTCATTATTTAAGTCCTTGAAATAAGACTTTACTATATCCTGAACTCCACTCGGATAGTTGGAGCCTTCTACCTTGTTGTACGCATTCTTTGAATAATTTCCAATCACCTGCTGATAATCAATGGAGGTGCCGGACCATGCCTCACCACCCCGCTGGGTCAGACTGCCGGAGGAATCATTGACCTTTCCATCCAGACGGCCATTCTCCTGGAACTGCCGGTTCGGAATCGTGATCATCTTTCCGTTTCTGGCGGATGTCCGTTCTGTCCCGTCCTTGCTTCCGGTATTATAACCACCACCCTGACCGTTTCCGTTCTGTCCGTTTCCGGTAGAAGCCTGTCCGCTCTGGCCATTCTGACCGCCTTGACCATTCTGACCGTTCTGACCGTTTTGGCCATTCTGACCGTTCTGATTGTTCTGACCGTTTTGATTGTTTTGGCCATTCTGACCATTCTGACCGTTCTGATTGTTCTGGTTATTATTGGCGGTCTGGCTTCCCTGCGCAGACTGGTTTGCATTGGCTATTGCCTGCTTAGCACTCTGTAACTGCTGCTGGGATAATGTTCCGTTCCGCATGGCCTGTGCTGCCTGCTGCATGGACTGTGCCGCCTGCTGCATATTGGAATCTCCGGTCTGGTCCGCCTGCTGCTTTGCCTGTTCTGCCAGCTGCTGCATCTCGTCTGCAATCGCCTGCTTTTCGGCATCACCGGTCGTATCATCCATATTTTCCAGATCCTTCTGAAGATCCTGCAATCCCTGTGCCAGTTGTTTTGATGCGCTCTGATTTTCTCCCTGCATAGAATCCGCCAGAGAACGTAGCTCCTGTCTGGCAGCTCGTGTATCCGTCTGATCTGCCTGCTGATCTACCTTGACTGCAATCCGTTCCTTAGCCTTTTCCAGTGCTTCTGCCGTGTCCACATCACTTAACTCCTTGCGGGACTGTTGTAATAGGGAGAGCAGTTCCTCTTTTTCCTGTTGGGAAAGCTCTTCCATCTTCTCGATTTTCTCGATTGCATCGTCTACCTTAGCAACTTCATCCTTTACCTGTTGTGCAATTGCATGCTGTTCCTGTGCCCGATCCTTTGCGGCTGTTGGTACAAAGCTCAGTCCCAGAAATACAGCCGCCAGGCCAAACATCATTGCCAGCTGCTTTCCCTTAGGCTTTAACGGAAACAGCTTCCGGATGTTTACCAGCTTCAGCCTTGCCAACGTATCACGTTTCTGAATTATACTGATACTATCTTCTTTCCCGGCAAGCTCATAAGATGTGATCAAACGTTCCTGAAATCCCTGTGCATCCAGCCTCAAAGCCGCCTGCTTCATATCCGGCCGTTTCAGAATACCGAGAACCATACCGGCCACGACTCCGGCCGCCACTGCGATCAGTGCATACTGCACTGCGAAATACCATGGTACGAATAATGAGATCAGCGATATGACTACCGCAGCTCCAAACCCGGCAAGCATGCCGAAAAGAAGCATCTGCAGTACTGCCTTTTCACTCAGTCTTCTCCGTACCCGTTTCACATATTTTTTTATCTCTGCATCTAATCCATTCATATGTCAGCCTCCTGTCTACGGCTCATAACATCTTTCATCTACTCCTGTAGTGTCTGCTGAGGGACTTCTCCCACCTGCTGTACCGGTCCTACATTCTGCACCGGTGGTACTGCTGCTACCTGCTGTACCGGCTCCACATTCTGCACCGGTGGCACTGCTGCTGCCTGCTGCATTGGCTGTGGAGGTGCATATATCGGCTGCGGAGGCATCTGCTCCTGCATCTGCGGCTGTCCCTGCATCATCTGCGGCTGATACCGCTGTGGCTGTGGTGCAACCGGCATTCCCTGTAACTTCTGTGCCTCCATCTGCTTTGGTGCCTTTTTCTTCTTATGTTTTTTAATCGGATTCAGCTTACTTGCCGCCATTCGTAAGAAAAAGAAACTAAGCAATCCACTGATGATCACATTCACCGGAATCCATGCATATGACAGAATCGGCGTGATCACTCCAAACATATCTGCTTCTCTTAAAATCTCCGCTATAGATGGCAGATTCATCACCCGCATCATATAATCAAAAAATCCGGTCAACGGTGTCAGAATCATAATAAACGGCGTTGGTCCGAAGTTCGGATCCGGCGGGTTCATCATCTGGTCTGTCACAGCCGCATAAGCAATCGCCTCGACTCCCAGGACTCCGCCACAGATAATCAACGGAAGAAACAGAACTCCAAACTCGATCAGAAATGTCATTACTATAGATGATATTGTCTTCTTAAACGCACTGGAGCAGAACACACCGATACTGCCTACTAATATTGCCACTACCAAAATCATCACAATAAATCCAAGCAGTGCGAACCAGTTCAGACCGCCAAGCACGAAAGAAATCGCCATGATCGGTATACTTGTAACAATAAACATAATAAAATTTGACAGGGATGCCAGAAGCTTTCCCCATACAATAGCAAACGGTTTCTCCGGTGTCGTCAGCATGATCTCCAGAGTCTGTTTCTCACGTTCTCCGGATATCGAACCTGCTGATAAAATCGGAACGATCAGAAGTGTGATTGCAAGCTGTGTCCATCCGATCACCGGAAAGATATACAGGTAACCGGAAAAGTCAATCGCATCACCGTTGCTGCTGAACGCACCGGATATTCCACCAACCGCATTTACACTGAAAATCATAACAACTGCGATCAGCGCCAGTACAATATTATAAAACATCAGTGCCAGAGGAATCTTAATACTTCTGGAGCCTAAGCGTAATTCCTTTCTTAAAATCGGATTCATTTTCTTTTTTGTATGACTCATCGTTTTTCACCCCCTGTAATCTCAAGGAAGAGTGTTTCCAGATTGCCTTCCTCTCTGTGGAATCCGCTGACTTTCACGCCACTTAAGATCAGATTACTCAAAAGCTGCGCCATATCTGCTTCTTCACCGCAGAATGCAATAATGATCTCGTTATCACGGATTGATAATTTCTGTACCTGCGGAGTCTGTCTTAAGATCTGGATTGCCTGATCCTTATTTTCCAGGATCTGAATGGTAAGCGGATTCGCCTGTCTGGACTGTCTGGTAATCTCCTCTACCTTTCCGTTCGCGATCAGGTTGCCTTTCTCCATCACACCGATGCTGGTACACATCTCTCCCAGCTCCGGCAATATATGGGAACTGATAATAATGGTCTTTCCCATAGAGCCTAAGTTCTTCATGATCTCTTTCAGTTCAAATCTGGCTCTCGGATCCAGACCGGATGCCGGCTCGTCCAGAATCAGAAGCTGTGGATTATGAATCAGCGCTCTTGCTACACATAACCGCTGCTTCATACCTCTTGACAGTCCATCCACATAGGAATCCGCCTTATCCGATAAATTCACCAGATCCAGCAGTCCCAGTGATGTTTTGTGGACAGTTTCTCCGTCAATCCCATACATGGAGCCGTAAAAGTCCATATATTCCATCACCTTAAAATTATCATAAACACCGAAGAAATCCGGTACATAACCTACTTTCCGTTTGATCAGTTCATTATGGTTCAGGGAGTCGATTCCATCTACGTATACCTCTCCCCAGTCTGCCTGAAGCAGACCGCAGATAATTCGCATAGTTGTTGTCTTTCCTGCTCCGTTCGGCCCTACAAAGCCGAATATCTCGCCCTTGTCAATGTGGAGGTTTAAGTTATTCAGTGCACGATATTTACCATATGTCTTTGTCAGATTTCGAATCTCAACCATTATTTTTCACCCCCAATCAGAGAAATTACAGGTGCATAACAGTTACTATTGCCGCTTCCGTCTACATATCGAATCTTCATCCAACCGTTTTCATCAATATAAGGTACCAGATCCGTTACCTCATCTGTATTTATAAATACCTGTTCATACTGACTGCTCTCGCAATTATACAGCCATACCTCTGCCTCTTCACCTGGGTAATAATCAGCGTATAATTCATCATCGGAGGATCCGGTATCTGTAGAATCCGTATGTTTCCGAAGCAATGCGCCGTTCAGGTTCAGCTTACCGAAATCATACAAGACATTCATTTCCGTTTCACCATACATATACAGTTCATTATCATCATAAAGGATATCATATCCATCCGGATATATGTTCCGGTCATAGGAAATGTTATTACCGCCCACCATATACTGGTTAATATCCGAAATAAAGGTCGTATAGCCCCGATACTCCTCCGGTACTTCTGTAAAATAGGAAACCGCTACCTGGGAAGAATAGACCTTTCCGGCCTTCTCCGATAACAGATTCTCAGAATCTCCTTCTATCATACCGAATACCATGCCCTGATTCAGATCCAGCGTGTTCTGCTTCTCATTCATGATTTTATAAACATTCTGATTCTGAACTGCTTTCTTATAGCTTTCGTTTCCCTGAAAGAACCATCGTTCCGTCGGTGGATTTTTCATCCATTCCGCACAGTCATAGGAAAGAGAACCGATTCCTTTATTATCTGCTTTCTCAATAGTCTTGGTCTCGCCGTTCTTCATATCTCCCAGGACACAGTAGATATCGTTATAACAAAAGACAACATTCTTCAGATCATACCCGGTCTGGTTTGTAACATCACCTTCCACATCGGACAGTGTGCAATTCAGATTCAGGGCAAACCCCTCTGCCTGAATCGGCTCACTCTTCTTTATCAATACATTATAGGATGTAAATGGCTGTCCCTTATTTACGTTTATGGAAAGTCTGTCCGCATCCTCCAGAACTGCGTAATTATAATTGGTCGTTCCAAGACTGGAGTAGTCATAATTACTGTCCCCCCAGGTTGTAACACTGCTATATCCTTCTGCCAGCGGCATGCTGTAGCTTGCTGCTTTCGGACTTTGCATGGTCACATACGCCCGTGTTTCCAGCGTACTTCCGCTATACTCCAGAATCTCTACAGCATCCATAAACGGACGATGGATCCGATATATCATACTCGTTCCGAATACAACTACCGTGAATCCGACAGCTATGATCGGAATTATAATCCACATCTTTTCCCGCTTGTCCTTCGCTTTCAGTATCAGATATACGATTGGACCAATTGCAAGTACATAAACAAGGAAAATTGCCGCATATAATAACGGATTCGGTCGTTTGTTGCCATCCGAACTGTTTACTGCACTCTGCATCTTCCACTCACTGTATGGTTCTGAATCTCCCTGTATCATATCTTCATAGTTTTCTGAATTTCCGGCCTTTGCGAGAATATTCGATGCCAGGATACCCCGATCCCGCATACTGACAATCGGCTCCATTGCCAGATCATAATCCAGCATTACAATCGTCCCCTTAGAGCCGTAACCGGTCTTCCACGCAGATGCTCCCGGTGCAATATTGTTCTGAATATCTTCCCAGCCACAGCTGCTTAAATCCGCTGCATCCACCTGCACTGCATCATCTTCGCTGCTTCCGGCAACAAACAATCTCTTCTTGCTCAAGCTGCCGATTGTTACCGGACAGGCATTACCTTGAAATGCTTCCAGAACCGTAGATGCTTTCGATCCGGTTCCCAATATCAGGATCCCACCATCGTTCACCCAGCTTAAGATCGCCTGCACCTGCTTATCGGACAGCTGTGATGTATTGTAATTATCGATCAGGATATAATGACAAGTCGATAATCCTTCTCCGCTTTCCGGAAGAGTCGAAGCATTTAATTGAATCATTTTAGAGGAAACAATGCCGCTTCCGGTGCTGACAGATACTGCATCAAAATAATTCAGTCCTGTATAATCATCACTCAATACACCAATAATTGCCTCATTTCCTACCTGGATCGTAGTAACCTTTTCCTGCGCCGAATACAGGATTTTATCTTTGTCATTTACCAGTTCTACTCGCAGAAATGTAGCATTGGAAATATTCGGGATCAGTATGGATGCAGTCTTGGCACCGCCACTTGGAATTACTATAGAATGCTCATATGCAACGGCCTCCTGATCATAGTCACATGGAACGATCACCCGGATCTTACCGCTGAAATCTTTACCGGAATTAGAGGCATTCACTGTGATTGGAACTGATTTTCCCTGAAAAACAACCCCATCCAGCCCGGTTTCTACCGTTACATTAAAATCCGGATTACTGACATCCTTATCCTTCTCTTCTTCTGCAGCTGCCGTGCCTGCCGGAATCAAAACTACCATCAGTACTGCCAGAAGAATACTCAACCATAGTCGCTTCTTTTTCATCCTTGCTTCCATCCTTTCTATACTGTCGGGAGCAGAACTTCAAATACAGTTCCGCCTTCATCGGAACGAACGCAAATCATTCCGTTATGCATATCAAATATATTTTTAGCTATCGCCAGTCCCAGACCGGTACCACCTTCTTTGCTGGACCTGGAGGTGTCTCCGCGGTAAAACTTATCAAATATCTTATCTAAATCCTTCGGAGCGATCAGTCTTCCGTAATTAATGATTGAAACTCTTACCCTATGCGTCTCCGGATAATTCTGAATCTCAATCTGAATCTGCTTACCTTCCGCGCCATACTTGATCGCATTTCCCATCAGATTACCGAAAGCTCTGGCAAGCAGTTCCCCATCACCATCAATATAAATCTTTTCCGGAGGGAATACCGTATAGCACTCCAGATGTGCCTCCATAAGACTCGGATAAAATTCATCCAGGATCTGTTCCATAAACTGCTTTAAATCTAACTGGCTTTTTGTAATTACCATCTTGTTTTTCTCATATCTGGTAAAATCAAACAGATCCGTAACCAGTCCTTCCATCCGCACTGCCTTATCATATGCAATATTGAGATATTTCTTTTCTGTTTCTTTATCCAACTGTTCCGGATTCTGTAAAAGATTCAGATACCCGAGAATAGAAGTCAGCGGTGTCCGCAGATCATGCGCCACATTGGTGATCAGTTCATCCTTCACATGTTCTGCCTCCCGTTCCTTAGCTATCGTTGTCTTTAATTCCATCTGCATAGCATTCACGGCAATTGCAAGATCTTCCAGCTCACCAAACGGCCGGATCGGAATCTTGGTTTCCAGATCTCCGTTTTTAATTCGTTGCACACCGCTGATGATTTCCCGGAAATAATTAACCATGGGAGCTGTCATTACAATGTAATATACAAAAAAACAAAATACCGTTATAATTGCCAGAAGCCACCAGATACCCGGCTCTGTCTGTCTCATGATCGTAAAAATATCTTCCGGTGTCCCTACCAATGATTTTTTAAATGTAATCCTTGCCAGATTCCATTTCACCAGCTGAATAAATGCTATCACACTGATATCTGACAGAAACGTAAGTATACAACTGATGATGGCATATCCTGCCAATTGTACCCGAAAACTTTTTAAAATATTAAGCTTCAATTTTATATCCAACTCCCCATACGGTTTTTATCAGAGATGGATTCTTTGGGTCATCTTCTATCTTCTCCCGCAGTCTCCGAATATGCACCATCACGGTATTGTTTACCTCGTAAACCTGTTCCTTCCATACCTGTTCAAAAATCTCATCCGTGCTATATACCCGGTTCGGATGTCCGGCCAGCAGGCAGAGGATCTCGAACTCAATCGGTGTCAGCGCCAGTTCTTCATCTCTGCGCTTTACCCGGTGAGAGGACTTGTTGATTTCCAGATCCCGGACTGTGATCATATCCGGACTTGCCGAAACTCCCTGAATCGCCTGATAACGCTTCAGCTGTGATTTTACACGTGCCGTCAGCTCCAGCGGATTAAACGGCTTCGTTACATAATCATCTACACCGGTACCAAATCCCAGGATTTTATCCATGTCCGCAGTCTTCGCACTCAGCATAATGATTGGAATATTACTGGTTCTCCGAATCCGTCTGCAGGTCTCCATTCCATCCATCTTCGGCATCATGACATCCAGAATGATCACCCGGATTTCCGGATGTTCCTTTAACTTCTCTAAGCACTCCTCGCCATCATAAGCCTTAATCACATCAAACCCATCATTATTCAGGTAGATTTCTACCAGATCTGCGATTTCCTGTTCATCATCTACTACTAAAATTGTCGCCATTTCTATTCCCCCGAAAATATGATTCTTTCCTCTGTTATCGTATCACAAAAGAATCTGCCGTACCTTACGAACTTCTTACGATTTCTTAATGTATCCCTTATTGTATCCGGTCATTTTATATACGGAAGATGCTGTTTCCGATAAATTCACGCAGGATGGAATTATTCGGGACAGCCTGACCATCGATTCCAAGGAAATAATCCAGAAACTTTAAAAGCCTCTTTGCCTCCTGATACTCCGGTGCATCATGCGAGATTGCGAACAACAGTGGTTCCGCATACTGCTTGATAACACTCAGCTCATAGATCAGCGCAGAATTAAACATTACATCCGCTTCCTCCTGATATGGGAAAATATTATTTTCTTCTCCGCGTCGTACAGAATGCCACATTGCGATCGTATCCTGTGCGGAGTTCCCTCTGGTACGTGCATCTCTTACGATCCGGCGGATCAGCCGTCCATCGGTGGTCGAGATCCGGTTATGCTGGTCGATGTTTAAACTCGTCAGTGCACTAATATAAATCTTAAACTTACTTTCATCCGGAAGCTGTGCCGACATCTTCGGATTCAATCCATGGATTCCTTCTATAACTAATACATCTCCGGTCCGGAGCTGCTTATAATCTCCCTTATACTCCCGTCTTCCGGTATGGAAATTAAACCGCGGCAGCTCTACGGTCTCTCCGGCCAGCAGGCGACTCATATCAGAATTAAACTGTTTCATATCAATCGCTTCAATACATTCGAAATTGTAATTGCCATCTGCATCTCTCGGTGTATCTTCCCGGTTGACAAAGTAATCATCCAGTGCGATTGGATGCGGACGCATACCATATGCCCGCAGCTGGATACTCAGACGATGGGAGAAGGTCGTCTTGCCGGAGGAGCTCGGACCTGCGATCAGTACAATCTGCTTACCGTCCCGTTCAATCTTTTCCGCAATCTCTGCAATCTTTTTCTCCTGTAATGCCTCCTGCACCAGAATCAGATTCTCCATATCCCCGGATGCGATCACATCATTTAAAGCACCTACGGTATCGACATTCAGCATCTGGCTCCAATCCTCGGATTCCTTCAGCACCCGGAACAGCTTCTTCTGTGGTTCAAACGGTGCCAGTGTCTCCGGCTCCTGCATAGTCGGCATCTGAAGTACAAATCCGGCGCTGTATAAAATCAGGTCAAAGCAATGAATATAGCCGGTACTCGGTACCATATATCCGTAATGATAATCTTTATAATCCTCAATACTATACATATTGGTCGCAGATACCCGACGATACTGGAATAAGCGCACCTTATCCTCCATTCCCTCTGCTGCAAACTGTTTCATGGCCCGATCGGTGCTGACACTTTCTTTTTTGATCGGAATATCTTCCCATATCAAATCCTTCATTCTCCGTTTAATCGCAAACAACAGATCCTCACTGATTCCATCCGGAAGTCCCTCAATCTCACAATAGTAGCCATCTCCCATAGAATACATTACGCGTACCTGAATATCCTTAGAATGCTCCATAACATCATCAATTGCCTTCAGCATCAGAAGTGTTGCACTCCGTTTATAAGACTGGAAACCGATCTCATCTGCCACGGTCAGAAACCGGATCTCGGTACCGTCCTGTACCTTCTTATGCAGCTCACATAATTTCTGGTTCATATATGCCAAAACGATATCATGCTTTTCACGCTCCTGATATCGTTCCGCTAATTCCAGCAGTGTAATCCCTTCCTCCAGTGTTACCTGCTCACCATATACCTTTACTGTAATTTCGCCCATAATAATACCTCCTCAAATTTGTTTCCGGTCTTTTCTTTATAAATATAAATAGTATGTCTACAGAATCGTAACCGGACTTCCTGTATCCAGACAGGTGATCTGCAGCTGTTCCTCCCCGGCCTCTTTCAGCTTCTCCCGCAGATATCCAGCCATAAATTCTATAAATATATGCTCCAGTCCATAATGTGTGGCATCCATAATTACCAACCCCATATCGACTGCATCAATTCCTTCATGGTGTCCGATATCCCCGGTGAGCAGAATATCTGCCTTCTGTTTTAGTGCATTTTCAATTTCACTTTTTCCGGACCCTGGGCAAACCGCCACTTTTCTTACTTTTTTCGTTATATCTCCATATACCGTCACATTTTTCAAACCAAACTGTTCTTTTACCTTTTCTGCCAGCAGACGTACCTCCACAGCCTCTTTCAGCAATCCGGTCCTGCCAATTCCCTCCGGCTGTCCGTCTATCACCGTAGTCACATCCAGCGGCACAGTCTCTGTCAGCTCCAGCTTCTCCGCTGCCAGCTCTGCCATGCCACCTTTAATATCAAAATTCGTATGCATTGCATAATAAGCAATCCGATTCGATGCAAGTGCAAGGATTCTCCGTCCGATCATGGAATGATTATTAATCTGCTTCACCGGTTTAAATATCATAGGATGATGTGTCAGAACCAGATCTGCCTGAAGCTCCACCGCCTGTTTGATCACAGAATCCGAAGCATCCAGTGCGATCACAATCCGTTTAATCTCCTGTTCATCATCCCCTACCAGCAGACCTACATTATCCCATTCTTCTGCATATGTGACCGGAGAAAGTTCCTCCAGCCACTCCAGAATCTTCTTTAATCTCATAATTACCGTTGTGCCTCCCTGTTCTGTTCCAGGAGCAGTCTCACTTCTTCCAGCCGTTCTATGGCTTTCCGGGTGTTCTCCCGTTCCAGTCGTCTGCAGATAGTTTCATACTGCTTTTCTTCCTGTTTTAAATATTCTTCAAATATCCCGCATCTGTCACGAAGCAGACAGGCACCATACTGATATTCTAACGGTCTTTCATATGTTTCTTTTCCGGGTTTCGCCTGAATAACCGTATAGTATTTGCCTTCTTCTTTTATCATAGTTTCCTGTGTGATTTTCCATCCGCTTTTATGTAGATATCTCCGAACCTCCGGTATCTCCGACTGTGGCTGCAGCACTAATGTCTGCACCCGGTCAAGGCTTTCCCGTCCATTTTCTAAAATACGGATCATAAGCGGTCCACCCATGCCTGCAATTACAATTTCCTGCACCTCTCCCGGCTGCAGTTTTTCCAGTCCATCCGACAACCGGCACTGTATCTGCCCGGTCAGATGCTCTCGTTCAATATGCTCCTGTGCCCGTGATAACGGTCCCTGTCTCACATCCATGGCAATGACCGTTCCTGCTATTTTCCTTCGTATCAGTTCTATGGACACATATCCATGATCACAGCCTATATCTGCTGCCGCAGAGCAGGTTTCGGCCATAGCCACGACCTGCTCCATTCTGAGCGAAAGTTCCATACTTCATTACTCCTCCAGGAAATCCTTTAACTTCCGGCTTCTGCTCGGATGACGAAGCTTCCGCAGTGCCTTTGCTTCAATCTGACGGATCCGCTCTCTTGTAACATTGAACTCCTTACCTACTTCCTCCAGAGTTCTTGCACGTCCATCATCCAGACCAAAGCGCAGTCTCAATACCTTCTGCTCACGATCGGTTAATGTATCCAGAACTTCAACCAGCTGTTCTTTTAACAATGTAAATGCAGCTGCATCTGCCGGCACCGGTACATTCTCATCCTGAATAAAATCGCCCAGATGACTGTCTTCCTCTTCACCGATTGGAGTCTCTAATGACACCGGTTCCTGAGAAATCTTCAGGATCTCACGCACCCGCTCTACCGGCATATTCATTTCCTTTGAGATTTCTTCCGGAGACGGTTCTCTGCCCAATTCCTGTAACAGCTGTCGCTGCACGCGCACCAGCTTATTAATAGTCTCTACCATATGAACCGGAATACGGATTGTTCTCGCCTGATCCGCAATCGCTCTGGTGATTGCCTGACGGATCCACCAGGTTGCATATGTGGAGAACTTATATCCCTTCTGGTAATCAAACTTCTCTACAGCCTTGATCAGGCCCAGATTTCCTTCCTGGATCAGGTCTAAGAACAGCATACCTCTTCCGACATAACGTTTTGCAATACTGACTACCAGACGCAGGTTCGCCTCTGCCAGCTTCTTCTTTGCCCGTTCGCCCTCCGGTCCGCCTTTTTCCATTAATTTGGCCAGCTCGATTTCCTCTTCGGCACTCAGAAGCGGTACCTTACCGATTTCCTTCAGGTACATACGAACCGGATCCTCGATGCTGACACCTTCCGGAATAGAGATATCAATCTGCTCTACCTCTCCGTCATCCATGTCATCGAACGGAATATCCTCCGGCTCCTCTTCTGTCATTGAAAGCACATCAATATTATTAGCCTCCAATGTATCATAGATCACTTCCATCCTCTGCTCATTTAAATCAACACCGTTGAAATGGCCAAGCACTTCTTTATCTTCCAGAACATTTTTCTTTTTCTTTGCCACTTCGATCAGTGACTTTAACTGCTCCTCAAACTTTGCGTCCATGTCCTTCTTCTCTTCTTTTACTTCCATGGTTTTCCATCCTTCCGTTTCATAATGATATTTTAACCGCACTCCAGAGAAATATTCCAATTCGGAATCTGTCCTCTTTGGCTGATTAAATCCTGTAGTTTACTATAATCCTGCAAATGTGCCAGTTGATTCTTAATACTCTCTTCCTTCACCTTCTGCACAATTTCAGTGATTATCAAAGAATTATCTTCCGGCGACGGCTCTATCTGCAGTGTCGTCTGCAATACAGAAGCCACCCGCATCTGTTCCTCCATATCCTCATACTGGTTGATCAGCAAAGCCGGATTAACCGCTCCGGTTGTCTCATATTGTTCAAACAGCTGCTCTGCCAGCCGGTGATACGGCTCATCCACAAAATCCTCCGGTGTGATCTTCTCTCTCAGCTGCGGAAAGAGCTGTGCCGGATAATTTACAAGCCAGGTCAGAAGCAGTCTCTGCGGCTGTTGCTTGCGTTCTTCCAGCCGCTCCCGCTTTCTTGTATCCTGTGGTGTTTCTTCCTGAACTGCCTCCTGATATTGTTTCCGTTCCATCTGATACTTTCCATATCGATTCACGGAATCCGTCAGTTTCTTTTTATCGATAAAATATTGATTGGCAATTGCCTCAATATAATTATCCCGTTCCAACGGATCCTTCAACACAGAGACCAGCTTCACTACTTCCTGCTGGAACTGTGTCCGTCCCTCCGGATCCTGCTGATTATAATTTCCGGCAGCGATTCGCACCTGAAACATCAGACTGCTCTCTGCCTGTACGATTCGCTTTTCAAACTCCTCAGCCCCCAGATTCTTCATAAACTCATCCGGATCCTTATATGGCTGCATATTGATCACTCTCGCAGAAATACCGACTTCCCGCAGGATCGGAATTGCTTTCTGCGCCGCATTGACTCCGGCACCATCACTATCATATGCCAGATATACCTTATCGGTATAGCGTTTGAGCAGCATTGCCTGCTGAATGGTAAATGCCGTTCCCAGTGAAGCAGTCGCATTATCAAAACCCGCCTGATGCATAGAAATGACATCCATATACCCCTCACAGAGGATATAACCTTCCCGCTTCGATCTCCGTGCCAGATGAAAACCGTACAAGTGCCTGCGTTTCTCGTAAATTTTGGTTTCCTGCGAATTAACGTATTTCGGCAATCCATCACCCATTACACGTCCGCCGAAGCCGATCACCTTTCCGTTCAGATCCATGATCGGAAACATGACCCGGTTCCAGAACACATCTCCGGCACCATGCTTTTCATCAAACCGCACCAACCCGGAATCCTTTAACAGCTCGTCCGAATATCCTTTCTGCTTCAGATATTTATACAGATCGTCCCGATACATCCGGGAATATCCCAGTCCGAAATTCCGGATCGTATCCTCCGACAATCCTCGTCCTGTCAAGTAATTTCTTGCCGGCTCACCGTCCTTCATACGCAGAGCATAGTAGAAATACCCGGCTGCCATCTTATTGATTTCCCGTAAAGCACTGTTGTAATCCGCTTCCATCCTCTCCCGTTCGGTCATCTCCCGCTTCGGAAGTACCACACCGGCCCGGTCTGCCAGAAACTCCACTGCCTCCGGAAATGTATAATTCTCATACTGCTGCAGAAATGTATAGACTGTTCCGGCCGCTCCACAACCGAAGCAATGATATAGCTGCTTATCCCGGCTCACATGAAAGGACGGAGTCTTCTCATTGTGGAACGGGCAGCATGCTGTATATGTATTTCCTTTTTTCTTTAAACTGACATAAGAATTGATCACGTCCACAATATCATTTCTGGATCGAACCTCTTCTATCAGATCTTCTGAATAAAACATAGCTTCCTCCTTATCCCCGCCATGCTTTTGGAACAAATATGTCCTCAAATGTATGAACTGCATAGGAATCCGTCATACCTGCGATATAATCGCAGACTACAACCTCTGTCTTCTCCCCTTCCTGCGTCATCTGCAGATATTCCTCCGGGAGATCCTTCGCATTCTCATAGTAATGCCAGAACAACTGCCGGATCATCGACTCTGCCCGAACTTCTTCCCCCTTTGCCTTCGGATTAAAATATACATTTTGAAACATATACTCCCGCAGTTCTTTCATTGCCATCTCAATCCGTTCTGACATCATGATCACCGGTTCACCTTCACTGTTCCGGACAATATCATGGATCATCGAATTGATCCGGTCTCTGGTCGTATGCCCCAGAACCTCTGTGCATTCCCGCGGAAGATCTTCTTCTGAAATGATCCCTGCGCGCATCGCATCATCAATATCATGATTAATATATGCTATCTTATCCGCAAATCTTACTACTTTTCCTTCCATCGTGGACGGCATACAACTGGACCGGTGATTCAGAATCCCATCCCGGACTTCCCATGTCAGGTTCAGTCCCTGCCCCTTTTTCTCCAGCTTCTCTACCACACGGATACTCTGCTCGTTATGATGGAACATCGCTTTCGGTGCACCATTTGCATCAAATAATTTTTTCTGATATTCTTCTGTTCCTTTTAAACCGGCATCCGCCAGTTCTATTTCCTGTAAATCCCATAATGCAGCACTCAAAGCCCGCTCTCCCGCATGTCCGAACGGAGTATGTCCCAGATCATGTCCGAGTGCAATTGCTTCCGTCAAATCTTCATTTAACCGCAACGCTCTGGCAATCGTTCTGGCATTCTGCGCAACCTCTAATGTATGTGTCAGTCTGGTTCGATAATGATCTCCCTCCGGTGACAGAAACACCTGTGTCTTATCCTTTAATCTACGAAATGACTTGGAATGAATGATTCTATCCCTGTCCCGTTGATAAATAGGACGCAGATCACACTGCGGTTCTTCCACATCCCTGCCACGTGATTCACTGCTCAATGATGCATAACAACTTAAGTATTTATGTTCCCACTGCTCCTGCTTCTCACGAATTGTCATAAGTCAGATGCCTCCTTCCTGTATTCTCCGTATTTCTATTCAAACATCTGATATTTTTCAAATTTCTCAGCCTATTATAAATATTCTACATGTTTTGGCATTTCCCTTTTTTTATTTTAAAATCCCAAAAGAGCAGGCAAAGCTGCCTGCTCCCTTGTGAAAAATAATATGTAGTTTTTTTGATAAGCGGATTAACCCTTAACAGAACCTACGGCAACACCCTGGATAATATATCTGGAAAGAATCAGATATACAACTACTACAGGGAGAATTGATAATACCATCGCCATATAAATCTTACCATTATCAAATGATGTGAAATCTGCTGCTCTTAACTTAGCAATAACGATTGGTAATGTAAATAACTTCTGAGATCTGATGATCAAGTTTGGAGTGAAGTAATTGTTCCAGTTTGAAACGAATGCGAAAATTGCCTGTACTGCAATCGCCGGTTTCATAATTGGAAGTACAATCGCATTAAAGGTCTTAAACTCATTAGAACCATCAATACGAGCTGCTTCAACGATTTCCAATGGCAGTGAGCCCTGCATATACTGTAACATGAAGAAGTATACAACAGGTGCTGCGATTGTCGGCACGATCAACGGAATATAATTATCCAATAAACCGAAGGTCTTCATCAAATCATAGAAACCAAGTGCGGTAACCTGTGAAGGAATCATCATAACTGCCAGAATAAATGTCTGGATCGCTCTTCTTCCCTTAAAATCATATGCATGAACTGCATATGCTGTCAAAGTAGAAGCATAAGTAGTTAAACCTGCACAGCATGCTGAGATAATTACAGAGTTCAACAGACCTCTTAAAATCGGGATACTTGGATCCTTCAGGGTGTTTACTAAGTTCTTACCGAACCAGCTGCCCGGAAGCACCAGAAGTCCCTTTGCAATCTCTTCATGCTTATGACTGGAATTAATTAACATTACATACAGAGGGAATAAACAGATAATTGCTAACAATATCAATACGATATAACGAATAACCTTTTTCCGTACTACATGTGCATGATAACTTTTTTCATCATTTATATTAGCCATTTTATCTCCTCCCTTCTAGTATTCATCCGATTTCGTATTGATTCGGAAAACAATATAACTCAATATACCCGTGATAACAAACAGAACTACCGATAATGCACCGGAACGTCCGTAATCCTTTGAGTATAAGAAGTTGTTCAACCACATGATCATAGTCATAGATGTACGATTCGGGTTACCAAAACCATTTGTTAAAATCTGTGGTACATCGAACATCTGCAGACCACCAATCATAGATGTAATAAATACATAAATGAAGATTGGTTTTAACAGTGGCATTGTGATCTTTGTAAATATCTGTCCGGAAGTAGCACCATCAACATTCGCCGCTTCAAACAGAGATGTATCAATACCCATAATACCGGCCATCAACATGATAGTAGTATTACCGAACCACATTAAGAAGTTCATTAAACCTACTAATCCACGAACTCCCCATACTGTTTCCAGGAATTTAATCGGTGTTCCACCCAGACCTGCAATCAAACCGTTTACAGGACCTGCTGTTGAGAACAGGGAATAAAAGAGCATTGAAAATGTTGCTGCCATAATCAGGTTAGGCAGATAAATAACCGTCTTAAAGAACTGTTCGCCCTTTAAGCGGATCTGGGTATCGGCAAACCATACACCCAGTAATAATGAAATCAAAATCTGTGGAACAAAACCAATCACCCACATGATCATTGTATTCAAAAAATATCTTGGCAAATCGCCGCTGAAAATTGTCAAATAATTCTGTATGCCAACGAAGTTAGGCCCAACCTGTGAAAATCCATCCATATACATTTCAAAAAAGCTTCGATATACTGTGTTGATCAACGGTACTAGGTTGAACACGGTATATACGAGGAAGAACGGCATTAGGAAGATATAGCCCCACTTAGTATAGCTGACAACCTTGCTTTTTTTAACTGCTGCCATACTATTTCTCACCTCACATCATATTTTCATAGACCAAATAAGGTCAAAAAACGTGCCTGCCTTTCAAAGACAGGCACGTTTGTAGCTACCTTTTAATTATAAATACTACTCCAATGTAATATCTTAGTTAGCTGGTGCACTTAACTTTGGCCACTGCTCTGTTACAGTGTTGTAGAAGTTCTGAAGTGCCTGCTCCTTTGTTGCTGTACCTGTGAAGTAATCAGCAATAGCTGTCTGGTAAGACTCGATCATCTGATCGTATGGAGTCATGTTCTTAACTTCGATTGCATCAGCTGCGCTCTTGCAGAATTCGAAGTAGTTCTCGCACTCTAACCAATCTCTACCGGTTGAAGGATTCTCAGATGCAACTGCATCAGCTGCCTTCTTGTTGTTAGGGAAGTTCAGCTCATCCTTAGCGATCTCTGTAGCAACATCAACATCTGCTGTCATCTTGTACATGATCTCATATGCTAAATCCTTGTTAGAGCAGTTAGCACCTGCACATAACCAAGTACCACCCCAGTAGTAAGCATCTGGACCCTGGCAGATATTCCACTTAGCGTTGCCATCAACCTGCTCGTTCATAGACCAGATCAGGTACCATGTACATCCGAAGTAACCGAAGTTACCCTCACGGAAACCATTCTTCCATTCGTCGCTAGACCACATAGCGCCGCCCTTCATGTATCCGTTATCATACCAACCCTTAGCCATCTCTGTCCACTCATCGATCTCAGCTGGAACAGAAATAACATCGTCCTGTACCCAAGGGGTAGAACGCTTAGCGTTGAATACACGAGAACCTTCCTGATAGTCAGTTACCATTGTGTAACCAGCGTCTTTCATCTTCTTAGCTGTTTCTTCGAATGCATCCCAATCCTTAACAGCTTCCTGAACTGTCTCAGGATCTCTTGCGCCTAATACTTTCTCAGCGATATCTGCATTGTAAATGAAGAATCCAGGAGCTGCCTGCCATGAAACACCTCTTACTACGCCATCAGCGTCAGTTACAACTTCGTTAGTGTATGAATAGTAGTTAGACAGATCATCATCTGTGAAACCTAATTCCTTAACGTCCATTGCTGCTGAAAGGTACTTTGTAGCATAGTCAGCTTCTACTAAGAACATATCTACCTGTGAGCCATCGTTCAAAGCTTCATCCAGCTTGTTCTGATAGTTCATGTTAGCGTTCTCGTTCTCGATGAAGTTGATACGTGTACCATCATCCATAACACCGCCCATGTGATCTTCATCAGCTGTGTAACCTGGCATATGATTTGCCATTAAGTCTCTGAACTCATTGTTCCATACATAGATGTTGAATGTTTCACCGTTGCCTGCTGCTGCGCCATCTTCTGAAGAAGCTACTTCACTTGAGCTATCATCTGTTGATGCTGTAGATGTGTTAGCATCGTTATTGCATGCACATAATGATAATCCCATAGCTGCTGCTAAAGATAAGGCTAAAACTTTCTTGAATTTTTTCACGAAAAAACCCTCCTTTAAAAATGTGTGTGTGTTGGTCCTCGAGGCTCATCGTGACTTAAACTCGTCTTCCATATGTAATTATATGTATCCCCGTCTAAGTCTTATGTACCCACTTGGACTTCGTGATATTGTTGCTCTCTGCAACTTACATTTGTTATTATAGGACAAAGTGCCTAATATATCAAGTGCTTTTTTGCATTTTTTAGATTCATTGCACATTTTCTTTGTTTATTTTGGGGATGTTAATTACATTTTTCATCTTCTTTCTGGTTTTTTTGTCCATTTTTCAGCAACTATTGTTTTCATCAGTCGGATAATTTACTTACTTTTCCTATCATTATGTCTTTTTTTTGAGTTTTTTTCAAAATTGTGCAACTTTTAGTATGCTTACTTTGTTTTTTTTTTAATTGTACAATTAATTATGTCTTTTTGTGGTGTTTCTTTTATTCCTGTCACATTTCATTTTCAAAACTGTTTCAGAATTGTTACAAATGTTTTTTTGTGCATTTTTGTCAATCCATTTCTTATTTTTCTTTTCTTCATCATGTAATTTATACAACGTTTTTTTTCAAAAAAAGAAACCGGCTTTTTACCGGTTCCTCTTTTTGTTTATTTTTACTATAACCTTTTTACTCTTCTTCCTCGTCCGTAACCGCCATATTCATAACCTGACGTTTTCTTGCAAGCTCATCATTCGCCAGATACTCATCATATGTGGTCTGCTTATCGATCAGTCCTGTATTGGTCAGTTCCATGATACGATTTGCGGTTGTCTGGAGCAGCTGATGATCCTGAGACGAGAACAGGATCACGCCCGGGAATTTCATCATACCGTTGTTCAGAGCGGTGATTGACTCCATATCCAGATGGTTGGTAGGTTCATCCATGATCAGGACGTTGGAGCCCATGATCATAAGCTTTGATAAAAGGCAGCGCACCTTTTCACCACCGGAAAGCACCTTGACCTTCTTCACGCCATCCTCACCGGCAAAGAGCATTCTTCCGAGGAATCCGCGCACATAGGTTGCATCCTTCTCCTCAGAGTACTGCGTCAGCCAATCAACGATAATATAATCATTGTCAAATTCTTTTGTGAAGTCCTTTGGAAAATATCCCTGTGAAGTAGTCACTCCCCATTTATAATTTCCCTCATCCGGTTCCATTTCACCTGCCAGAATCTGGAAGAGCGTGGTGGTCGCAATTGTATTCGGTCCTACAAATGCCACCTTATCTCCCTTATTAATTGTGAAGGAAATATTATCGAGTACCTTTACACCGTCAATTGTCTTTGACATCTTCTCGACTGTCAGCACTTCATTTCCAATCTCACGGTTCGGTCTGAAATCAATATATGGATACTTCCGGCTTGACGGACGGATATCATCCAGTTCAATTTTTTCCAAAGCACGTTTTCTGGAGGTTGCCTGCTTAGACTTTGAAGCATTTGCAGAGAACCGTTGAATAAATTCCTGCAGTTCTTTGATCTTCTCTTCCTTTTTCTTATTCGCTTCCTTCTGCTGTTTGATCATCAGCTGGCTGGACTCATACCAGAAATCATAATTACCGGCATACAGCTGAATCTTACCATAGTCCACATCTGCGGTATGCGTACATACTTTATTTAAGAAGTAACGGTCATGGGATACAACAATGACTGTATTATCAAAATTGATCAAGAATTCTTCCAGCCATGCGATCGCGTCCAGATCCAGGTGGTTTGTCGGCTCATCCAGAAGAAGAACATCCGGATTACCGAACAGTGCCTGTGCCAACAGTACCTTTACCTTCAGGGCCGGTGCCAGCTCGCTCATCTGCTTATAATGCAGATCGGTGTCAATTCCAAGACCGTTCAGAAGGGTCGCCGCATCGGACTCCGCTTCCCAGCCGTTCATATTGGCGAACTCGCCTTCCAGCTCTGCAGCCTTTACGCCATCCTCATCCGTAAAGTCTTCCTTGGCATAAATGGCATCCTTTTCCTTCATGATCTCATACAGTCTCTGATTTCCCATGATAACTGTATCCAGAACCGGATATGCATCATATTGGAAATGATCCTGTTTTAATATAGACAATCGCTCACCCGGATCCATGATAATTTCACCCTTGGTCGGTTCCAATTCTCCGGATAATATTTTCAGAAATGTTGATTTTCCGGCGCCGTTTGCACCGATCAATCCATAACAGTTTCCCGGTGTGAACTTGATGTTAACATCCTCAAACAATGCTTTTTTTCCAAGTCTCAGAGTTACATTTACTGCACTTATCATCTTGATACCCTTTCTTCTCTTTCATCGTTGTTTATCTTATCGTTTGATTTATTTCCGGAATTATCCGCAGCTTCTTCGGTTTCTTCCGGCTTCAGAAGTGTTACCCGGACTCGTTCCACTCTGGTTTTGTCCGCTTCCAGTACTTCAAACTCTACATTCTGTTCCCGGACAGTCTCACCCGCTTTAGGCAGATGGTCTAACAGTTCGATCACATAGCCGCCCACAGAATCGTAATCCTCCGACTCCAGCTTCAGTTCCAGTGCATCATTCAGATCATCAATCTTCGCTGCACCATCTACTTCATACTGATTTTCTCCTACCTGCTTTATAACCTCTTCCTCATACTCATCATATTCATCCCGGATTTCACCTACGATTTCTTCTAAAAGATCCTCTAACGTAATCATTCCGGCCGCTGCACCATACTCATCTAATACGATGGTAATAGACACAGAATTCTTCCGCATCTCATCCATAATATTAGATGTTTTCTGATATTCATACGTATAATACGGTTCCCGCATGATCGACCGGATCTGAAACGGCCGCTTTTCTGTAGCTTCTACTTCCCGGTAAAAGAACAGATCTTTCATGTGCAGAATCCCTATGATATTCTCCTTGTTTTCTTCATAGATCGGCAGCCGGCTGAACTGTTCTTCCATAAAAAGTCCAAGAACCTCTTCATAAGATGCGTCTACCGATGCCATGGTGATATCCGTTCTCGGAATCATAACCTCTTTTGCAATGGAGTCGCCGAAGTCTACCACATTCGTGATCATATCCTTCTCTTCCCCTTCGATCACTCCATCCTCATGGCTGACATTCACAATCGTCCGAAGCTCCGATTCTGTCATCTGTTTATTCATCGCGCTCTTATCCACACGAAGAATCCAGTAAATAAAATTACATAGCTTATCCAGCACCCAGATAACCGGTGTCAGTATGATTGATAATACTTTGATCGGAATTGCATAAAACAATGCAAACTTCTCATTATATATCGTAGCCAGATTTTTCGGTGTAATCTCGCCAAACAGCAGAATCAGCACTGTTAAAATACCGGTCGCTATGCCAACAGCCGCGCTTCCAAACAGATTTGTAGCCAATACGGTCGCCAGCGAAGACGATGTAATATTTACAATATTATTTCCTATTAATATCGCACTTAACACTTTACCCGGATTTTCCATAAGGCTAAGCACGACTGCCGCCCGCCGGTTTCCCTCTTCTGCCAATGCTTTCATTTTATATAGACTAACCGTCGTCAGAGATGTCTCTGCCGATGAAAATAGTCCTGAAAAAATCAAAAGTATAAACACCACGATTATCTGTATAATCGAGCCTGCCTGTATCGCGGAACTCCCGTCCAAAAATAACCATCTCCTAGCTTAATTTATTCTAAAATACTATCATTGTACTCAGCCATTGCAAAATTGTCAACTTTTGCATCATATTTTTCTCTTTTTCAGTCCATACTAATCAGGAATCCTTTTGATTCAAACCCCAGAACTCTAATATCAATATCTTTCGAAAGGAGTATTTACCATGCGTAGTTCTCAGGAAACTTATATGAATGTAGCAGAACATTGCAGTGCTTATGAGCATGTACAGAAGCCAAACTGTTTCTGTAATGAGGCACCAAGCAGCCCAAGCTGCTTAAACTGCAAGCATTTTGCAAAGGATGAGCATTGTACACTGGATTTATATGATTCCATTGTCAAAAATCTCTAAGTGTACCGTATAAACAAAGGAAGCCCGCTGCAGACAGCAACGGGTTTCCTTTGTACATAATTATTGTCTCTGAATTAGTTGTTGATCAACTTATCTTCACCATTCCAGCTATACAGCTTACGAATTTCTTCACCAACGATCTCTGATGGATGCTCAGCATGAAGCTTTCTCATAGTCTTGAAGTGAACCTGACGTCCTGCAGGTGACATATCTAACAAGAATTCCTTAGCGAAGCTGCCATCCTGGATATCTGCCAGAACTTTCTTCATTGCCTTCTTGGTATCTTCTGTAACAATCTTAGGACCTGTTACATAATCACCATATTCAGCAGTATTTGAAATAGAGTATCTCATTCCTGAGAAGCCTGACTGATAAATCAGATCTACGATCAGCTTCATCTCATGGATACACTCAAAATATGCATTTCTCGGATCATAACCGGCTTCAACCAATGTCTCGAAACCAGCCTGCATCAGTGCACATACACCACCGCAAAGAACTGCCTGCTCGCCGAAAAGGTCTGTCTCTGTCTCTGTACGGAAGGTAGTCTCCAGTACACCTGCTCTTGCTCCACCAATTGCCAGTGCATATGCAAGTGCGATATCCAGTGCCTTACCGGTAGCATCCTGTTCTACAGCAACCAGACAAGGAGTACCCTTACCTGCCTGATACTCAGAACGTACAGTATGACCAGGTGCCTTAGGTGCGATCATAGTTACATCTACATCCTTAGGAGGTACGATACATCCATAATGAATGTTGAAACCATGTGCAAACATTAACATATTGCCCGGTTCCAGGTTTGGCTCGATATCTTTCTTGTACATATCTGCCTGAAGTTCATCATTGATCAGGATCATGATGATATCTGCCTTCTTTGCTGCCTCTGCTGCTGTGTATACTTCAAAGCCCTGTGCTTCTGCCTTTGCCCATGACTTGCTTCCTTTATACAGACCAATGATCACATTGCATCCTGATTCCTTTGCATTCAATGCATGCGCATGTCCCTGGCTTCCGTAACCGATTACAGCAATCGTCTTTCCATCCAATAATGATAAGTTACAATCTTCCTGATAAAAAATTCTTGCTTTTGACATTTTATTACATCCTCCTGTAATAGATAAAATTTATAGTGATTACTTCTTATCAAAGTAATTACTTGTCTGAATAATTTCCGCGAACCAAACCGGTCAATCCCGTTCGAACGATCGAACAGATCTCAAATCCATCCAGCAGTCCAAGGAATGCTTCTACTTTATTAATATTACCTGTCAACTCGATCATCAATGAATCAACTGCCACATCCACGATCTTAGCCCGGAATACATCTGCCACGGCAATAATCTGCTGTTTCTCTGTCTTATCTGCCTTCACCTTCACAAGCACCAGCTCCCGGCATACAGACTGACCATCCTTCAGTTCTGTAACATTAATAACATCTTCTAATTTATATAACTGCTTCTCAATCTGATCCAGTGTCCGATCATCCCCACTCACCACAACTGTCATGCGGGAATATTTCGGATTCTCTGTCACGCCAACCGTCAGACTGTCGATATTATAACCTCTGCGGCTAAACATACCGGACACACGGCTCAGCACACCGGATGAGTTCACTACCAAAAGTGATAAAACCCGTTTTTTCATGCTATGTACCACCCTTCATGATTCTGTCGTCTGCATTCTCCTGCATACGATTCACCTGTCATTGTAACAACTATTAGTTCGGTTGTCAAACATCCATTATGTCAAATTTCAGATATTTGTGCCAATTTCAGGTACAGTCCATTCGTTTCCTATTTCACCAGTTCACCGGCCACCAATACAGCTTCTGCCGCATCCTTGGAATAACCGTCCGCACCGATCTCATCCGCAAAGCTCTGTGTAATAACCGCACCGCCGATCATAATCTTCGCATCGACTTTCTGCGCCTTCGCATATTCCACCACATCTTTCATCCGCATCATGGTTGTTGTCATCAGTGCTGACAGCGCTATGATCTTTGCATGCTCCTTCACTGCCACATCAATGATCGTCTCCTTCGGAACATCCTTTCCGAGATCCAGCACCCGATATCCATAATTTCGGAGCATCAACGCTACCAGATTCTTACCGATATCATGGATGTCACCTTCCACAGTTGCGATTACGATTGTCGGCATCTCAACACCGGAATTCTTCTTTTCCAGCTTCGGTTCCAGATACTGGATTGCTGTTTCCATGGTCTCTGCGCTGGAAATCAGCTGTGGCAGGAAATAAATCTTCTTATTAAACAGCTCGCCCACTTCGTTGATGGCAGGGATCAGATAGGAATCAATGATTTCCTCCGGCTTCTTTCCGGCATTCAGTTCATCCTTTACACGATCCAGAATCTTGTTCTTATTTCCTTTCAGCACTGCCTCAAATACAGGTGCCGCCGTCTTCGCATCCTTCTTCTCCCCATCTGTCTGATTCGCAGTCTGCGAGGTCACTACCACATTGGTTGCAAACTGATTCACCCGTTCAATATACCGGACATCTGCCTGTTCTTTATTCAACAGCAGATCCGATGCAAAGGCCGCATTCATCAGCATTGCCTGAGACGGATTCGCAATTGCCATTGTCAGCCCGTTGGCGATGGCCATCGTCAGGAATGCAGCATTTACATTGATTCGCTCCGGAAGTCCGAATGAAATATTGGACAATCCGCAGATGGTTGCCAGCTGTAGCTCATTCTTACAGTATGCGATGGTTGCAAGTGTCTCCAACGCCGCCTTTTTATTCGCTCCGACCGTCGCCACCAGACCATCCACGACAATATCTTCTTTGACAAATCCAAGGTCAAATGCCCGTTGTCTTACCGTTCTTATAATCTCATGCTTCTCATCTATACTCTCCGGCAGTCCCTTGTCAGAAAGCGGAAGCAGAATAAACATTGCTCCGTATTTCTTTGCGATTGGAAGAAGCAGATCCATCTTCGGCTGCTCCATTGATATGGAATTGATCAGAGCACGTCCCGGATAATTCCGAAGGGCAGCCTCAATAATATCCACATGGCTGGAATCAATACAAAGCGGAAGATTCACCATAGCACTTACCTCTTTAATCACCCGGAGCATCATCTCCTTTTCATCAATTCCGTTCATTCCCATGTTAATGTCCAGAATCTGTGCCCCCAGTCGCTCCTGTTCCTCTGCCATTTCCAGAACCAGGTCCAGACTACCTTCCCGCAGTTCTGCCTGCAGCTTCTTCTTACCGGTCGGATTGATCCGCTCGCCGACCACCATAAACGGGCCATCCAGATCTATCTCTACCAGCTTCCGCTCTGAGGTCAGAATTCTCCGTTTCTGTGTGGAAATCTCCGGAACCTCCATTCCTTTTACTGTCCGTGCCAGAGCCATGATATGCTCCGGGGTGGTACCACAGCATCCGCCTACGATTCCAGCACCGGCCTCTATCAGCTTCTGTCCAGCTTCCGCGAACTCCTCCGGTGTCATTGCATATACCGTTTCCCCATCTACGATCTCCGGCATGCCCGCATTCGGTTTGGCAATGATCGGCACATTGGCATATTCCTTCATAGCTGCAATAACCTCACACATCTCATCCGGTCCGGTAGAACAGTTTGCTCCGATAGCATCTACGCCCAGACTCTGTAGCACTGTCACTGCCGTTCCCGGATCCGTGCCAAACAGGGTTCTGCCGTCCTCATTAAAGGTCAGGGTCGCCATGATCGGCAGATCACAGGTTTCTTTTGCCGCCAGAACTGCCGCACGGGTCTCTGCCAGACTCATCATCGTCTCAACTACCAGCAGGTCTACACCGGCCTCTGCAAGATACCGGATCTGCTCCTTATATACATCGATCAGCTCTTCCAGCTCCAGATTGCCCATCGGCGCCAGCTGCTTTCCTGTCATGGTAATGTCACCGGCTATATATCCCCGGCACCCCGCCTTTACTACCGCCTGCTTAGAAATCGCAACCAGTTCTTTATTCATGCTCTCGATCCGGTCTTCCAGCCCGTACTCCTCGAGCTTGATCCGGTTCGCCGTAAAGGTCGGTGCGTAAACAATATTCGAACCTGCTTCAATATACGCAGCCTGCAGGTCGATCATCACCTGTGGGTGTTCTAAGATCCACTGTTCCGGGCAGACTCCCATCGGCATACCTGCCTTCATCAGATTGGTTCCGGTCGCTCCGTCCAGAACCAAAATTCTATTTTCAAACAAATTTCGAAACTGTTCCCGTGTCATAAGTCGTATCTCCTTTTTGTTTCCTCATTACGAGCACTCTAAACTGGGTCTTAGTATAGCATTTATGTATGAAAAATGGAAGAGCCGTTTTCTTATGGAAAAAAAGTCCGTCCTATGCTATACTGAACTCATATATATGAGTATAAAGGAGCGTGAATTCATGAATACAGAAACAGTTTATTCAAATGGAGCAATGCTTCAATGGACCGGCCACTTTGCAGAGATGATGGATATCAGCCCGGAGAAGATCAAGCTCTTAAATGTATGTCAGAAAAAGAAGAATGTAATACCTTCGATCGAGTCCCACAAGCGGGTTCTTGTCTTTGCCGATTCCAGCCATAAGAGCCTTTTTTACGACATTTGGGAAGCCGGTCTGGGTGATTGTGATGTATGGTACGGAACAGGAATCACTCCATCCGATCATATTCAGACCGCAAGGATCCGAGATCTGATCAATACTGAGATTTCAGAACCGACAGTTATCTTTATCTTAAACGAAAACACAAGGGAATCTTATAAGATCGGCATTAAAAACGAAAACTTCAGCCGCGGTCCGATCCACTATGTCGGAAGTGAGATTCGCGCTGTTATCATGAGTCTGCTCCATGTAGATGCTCAGGATGTCATCTGCATCGTAAGCGGAGAAAGTATTGCGATTGAAGCAGCGATCGTTGCCAGTGAGGGTACTATTATCGCAGTCGAACATGACGAGGCTTCTCAAGCCGCCATGGAAGAAAACGTAGAGAAATTCGGTGTTCACAATATTGAGATCGTCCCGGATCTGTCTCCGTCTTCTCTTTCCACTCTGCCGACTCCACGCCTGGCTTTTATAGTTGCAACCAAGAATCTGGAGCTTCATATCCAGAATCTGCTGGCATTGAATCCAAAGATGCAGTTTGTTATTTATACTCTGGAATTGGATATTCTTTCCGGAATCAAGGATATTTTTGAGCGAAATAAGATCCATAATATGGAGGTTCTGCAGATCAGTGTTTCGAAACTGGATAGCAAGAATGTGTTCGTCACACAGCCTTCTCCATGGTTGATCACCGGAGAGGCATAGAGACTGCCGTTTTTTCGCTAAAACGACAGAATTTGCACATTCATCAATGCAGTTAACATTAAAACAGGCAATTGAGAATCGATTTACGATTTCCCAATTGCCTGTTTCAATTCTTATATAATCCTTATAGTTTCTGTCCTTCTTACTTCAGCGGAAGCAGATCATAGCTAAGCTTCTTGATCACCTGTAAGGTTTTATTCCGAACTTCTTCTGCTTCAAAGACTTCTAACAGCATATCCTTATCAAACCGATTATCCATCAAGAAATCAATCCAGTCGGCAAGATATGTCTTTACATATTCCACATTCTCTTCACTGGTATTCTTCAACGAATTCTCGATATTGTTGATATAATCAACAACAGTCGGTCCCTGTGGCTGAGACGCTACCGGTGTCGGTGTATCAGACTCATCGGAAAGTTCAATAACTTTACCGGTCTTGGTGATGATCACACGCTTATTCGGCTTTTCCATTGGCTTTTCAACTGCCTTCGCATTACTGCGTGAGATAAAAATCTCAACTGCTTTCACCAGACATGCGACACTGTATGTCACTTCCTCCGGAGACTGTGCATCTTTGCCCTTTTCATCGTATTGATACCATAGCCACTCACTCTTATAAAGCATATCCTGAATTCTGGCATTTTCTAACATTTCCTTAATGCCCTCATCATACTGAGCTGCAGATTTACCAAACAGACCGCCCTTCTGCGCAGGTGCATTTTTCCGATATCGGATCGGAAGCGGGATTTCAGCCAACGTCTTCACCAACATCTTATCTGCTTTTGCAGGGTCATAGCTATTACTTAAAATGTATTTTTCCGGATCATTTAATCCGTTTGTGATCATATCATCTGCTGTCATGAAGATCAGATGTTTCTGTCTATCTTCCAGCATATGCTTAATCTCATGATTTACCTTACTCTTCTCAATAATAGAATTCTTACGGATCTTAAATGCCTTGATCTTCTCCTTAATGCTGAACAGAGACTTCAGCAGAGACGGATTCGCATTGACATAATTGCCGATCCATGTCAGTTCTACGTACTGATGCTCGATCCGATTGGACAGCTCATATACACTGTATCCATCAAACACAACATTCAGGGTTGTATACAGCATTTCCAGGATCTCATATTTCTCTTCCCAGGAACGTCCTGCATTATCCTGATTTACCAATGCCTTAATGCCGCATTCATGGAATACCAGGTTGTATTCAAACAAGCCTTCAAATACATTGCTCTTATCGCTTAAGCCGGCACCCACGCCCAAAATCTGAAGATTGCGCTTCATTTCCGGTTCATCCTCGATATAACGGTATACCTTACGGATAAAGGTGGAAACCTCTGCGATCAGAGAATCAATTCTCCGGTTGTAAATATCCTGTTTGGAAATCGCAGTCACAACTGCCCGGCTCAGAATGTTCGCATACTGAGTGCTCTGGCAGTTCCGGATCAGCTCCTTAAAGCTCTCATACACATTCAGGTTATCTACCGGAATATGCTCTGCATTCAATCCATAGAACTCAAATGCCTTATCATAATCCTTATCATTGATAAAGCCGTTAAAGAGTCCGATGCTGAACTGGATCTTATAATCATTTCCCACATTGTCATCTTCTACAAAGTAATCATACAGTACTTCCAGATTATTCAGGAAGGAATCACACTTTGCTTCTTTGGATGGGATCAGCATCTCCAGGACAACATTGATCAGATCCATATAACCCATAACTGCTTTATCAAAGTTCTTCGGGCGTTCATCTGTCTCCATGATCTGATAGTATGTATTGATCAGTAACGGTGCGATCCGCTCACCGATCAGACGCATTGCGGTTGTAAAGCGTTCCGTCTGATACAGGTATAGCAACCAGATGCTATAACGGTAAATACCGGTTGTTCCGATGACTGCGTCCACATTATCCGAATCAATATCTCCATATACGAATTTAAATAACGGTTCAATCCAGTCTTCAATCTCTACCTTACCGGTACTCTTGATGTTTTCATCTACAAATCCTGCCAGTTCATATAGCTTTGTACACTGTGCCTTTACATCTTCATCAACCATCATATTGGACAGATCAAAATTACTATCCTTCAAATAGTCAATTACCAGTGTATAAAATCCATCTTCAACCTGCTCATTCAGGAAGCGGATCAGCAGATCCTTATTGCTGGATGCGGCTATCGACAAAACACTGTTTTCTTTTGATGAGGTTATATTTGCTGGTAACATCATTTCTTTTTACCCCCTTGTCCTTATTTTATGTGTATTATGTATAATAATCATCTAACTAATAGAGATTTTAGCACAAGAATATAAATTGTTCAATAACCAATCATTGTTTATTCGTGGTATTTTCCCAAAGTTTTTTGTGCATATTGCCAATTATTTTTCATTTTTCGTCAAACCTGCCATCTTCAACAGGTGAAGTGCATTTGTTGTTGTACACATTCCACGTTTCAGACAATAATCAAAGTGAATCTCATCGCCTTCATAATACTCTTCAAAATGATAATTTTCGGCAAAATCACACAGTTCAAAGTCATGTGTGGAAACGATCGTCAGATGCCCCGGCCCTGTAAGCCTCCGGATCACTGCTTCTGCTCCGATGATCCGGTCTGCCGAATTGGTTCCCTTGAATATTTCATCGATCAGACACAGCATCGGCCGGTTACTATTTCCATATTCTACCATTTCCTTAATCCGCAGAATTTCTGCATAGAAGGTAGAAATGCCATGTCCGACATCGTCTGTCACCCGCATGGATGTAAACAGCCGCATCCGGGTTGCCCTCACTGCCTCTGCACAGACCGGTGCTCCTGCGCAGGCAAGCACCAGATTGATACCGATACTTCTTAGAAAAGTCGTCTTTCCGGACATATTGGAACCTGTGATGATTACCGTCTGATCTTTCAGGGTAATACTGTTCGGGACCGCCTGTTCTGCCGGAATTAACGGATGACTGACATTCTGCACTAACAGTTCCGCCTGCTCCTGCTGCAGAATCTCCGGCATTGAGGTCTGTCGCAAAGTACCTATTACCGCCAGACTGCCCAGCATCTCAATCTCTCCCAATGCCCGGATTCCATCCTGCAGTTTCTGTTCATATCGGATTCTCCAGTCTGCCGCCCGTGCCGCCAGATGGTAATCATACAGACAAATGCCGGAAAGCCCCCAGTGCACGATCGGATTATGTCTGATATTATATGCATCGAGAATATGCTCCAGCTTTCCAAGTCCCTCCATTGCACTTCCCTTGCCCGCGATCCGACCGGCAAGCTCTGAGAGTGTCCGGCTCTCAAATCCAGCCGACTTTATGGTATACATCATCTGCAGGTAACTGTGCAGCTGCCGTTCCTGTGTGAAAATATCCCCGATCAGCCGGTTGCTGATTCCGGAAGTCAGCCAGGAAGTACCAAGCGCCGCAAAGAATAAGACCATTATTATACCGGTCGGCCACCAGTGCAGTACCGCACCTACGATCCCAAGAATAAACAGTCCCGTATAACCGATCCCGATAATCCGCAGAATCGTTCCCGTTTTTCTAATATCTATATTTTTCGTTGCAGTTGTATTCTCTGCCGTCAAAGGCTCTTTCTGCGTTCCCAGCTTTCCGGTTTCCAATTCTACACCCAGAGCCAGCGATTCATACCTTTCCATCATCTCCCGGTTCTGCAGCAGCTCCTGTACCGCCTCCTGACGTTCTCTTAAGCATTGCAAATCCGGTTCTCCCTGTTTCAGTACCTCCGCCAGCCGCTGTCTGCCCCACGGTGTATGTGCAACGCAAATCATCTGATACAGAGAAGCCTTTCCAAAAATATCCAGATCCCGCGCTACATAATCCTTTTCCTCCAGAAATTCCGCACCGGTATCCGGAAATGTGTTCCAGCCACCCTGCAGTCTTGCAAGCTGTCTGCATTCTACCCGGATCCGATTCTCCAGATACTGCTGTTCCAGACGAAGCTTCTCATGATATTGCATAATCAGAACAAATGCAGCCAGCATACCTGCCGCGACCAGCCATCCCCACCAGAACTTTCCTGCCGTTCCGAGCAAAACACCGCTAACGATTCCGCAAAAAAGCAGAAGCCTGCCGATGCTGATGCGGTTGTATTGCCGCTTCTTGCTCCGGTTCTGTATCCGGCAGCTTTCAAGCTGTTGATTGATTGCGTCTATTGCCTCTTTTATAAATTTGCCGTTTACTTCCTGTTCACGGCTTTCTTCTTTTTTCTGATCATGCTTTTGATTCATATCTGCTTCCTTTATCCGATATCGTCTATTTCTGTTATCTTGATATAATAATTGCTTGTTCTCCCAGTTGTTCATAACGCTGTCTGACCAGCTCCTTCTCATATCCGATCGCCTCACCGGAATGATCCGGATCATTGAAATAATAGTAATTGTCATCAGCTCCAACCAGCACCAGGCAATGTTCACCTGCGATCCACCGGAAGGTACTGCCATCTGCAAGCTTCCAGCTGTCACCTTCTCTCGGCTCCGACATATGGATCGTTGCCCAGATAATAACCGGTGTATCCTGTTCTATATAGTTTTTCTCAATTATTTCAAGATCTGTCCCCGTAATATCCACCGCATAACGGTTTCCATTCAGAATCCGGTTCAATCCAACAGTCAGTGCACCCGCATAACATCCGTAGCCGGACTTCCCTGCAGGGTCTCCAATAAAGTACTGTGACGGATCTGCGCCGACACCTGAGACATTCTCCGGAGTAGATACCCGGTCCATCTGCGCATACAGATCCTGTGCCGTCGCACCGATTCCATAGTAGTTCAGAAGCATTGCTCCGCTTACAAGCTCGCAGCCCGTCTGATAATCGCTATCCTGCTGTGTGATCAACGGTACTGTAATTAATGGCGTGTCCTTCTGTGCCAGCCGGCTGAGGGCAGGCATATTTCTTGACATCTCTGTCGGTCGAAATAATCCTTCTACCGTCTCCGGTTCCGGTTCTAACCGTTTTAATACCTGTTCGCCTTTCTCCTTCCAGTTAATTCGGCTGATTTCCTCCCAATGGAGTGAATAGAAAAAGATGCCCACAAAACAGAGAAGGGATATGCATAATATTCTTAATAATGTATGTTTTTTCTTTTCTGCCATGTTACTACCTTAATAAACAATAACTAATAGAGAAACTGCTACGCCTGCCAACTCGCAGTGCTCCAGCTCGTAAAGCCGATGGCTTTCCTCCGACTGATATAATAAATATGCTTTCTCCGTTCTACGAACTCTCGAAAGCATAAACCGTCAGATAGAGAAACTGCTACGCCTGCCAGTTCGCACTGCTCCAGCTCGTAAAGCCGATGGCTTTCCTCGCTGTTCGGGCTGCGCCCTATACCGCAGAACCTGAATAAAGCCGAGCGTAAGCAAGCTTCCGCCGACTTCATTCGGTTCTCCGGTGCACTGCTCTTATTATATCACATTTCTAATTGATTTTTTCCCAATTTCGTATTAAAATATTCAATATGTGAAACAATATATTAAAAGTAAAAGGAGAGATCGCAATTGAGTAAAAAGGGTGGTACAATCGTTAAAATAGTTGCTGTTGTTGCAGGTATCGCAGCGGTAGGAACTGCATGCTATGTTTACAAGGATAAGATCGTTGAGTTTTTCCAGAAACTGAAGTTAAAAGAGAAGGTTGATTCTGTAAAGTCTTTTGTTGATGAGAATGTTCTTGGCAAGAAAGATGATGATTATTTTGATGATGCTGATTTCTTTGATGATGATGACAGCGATGCTGTTGCTGATCGGGAGACCGGCAACCGGGGATATACCTCCATCACAATCACAACAGATGATTCCGAGGAAGAGCCTGCAGAAGAAGCTGATGACGAACCGGTCAAAGCAGAGTCTGAAGATGCTCCACAGTCCACTGAAGCTGCTAAGGCTGCAGATGCCGAGACAGATGTTGAGGAGTATGAGAACGAAGGCTTATCCGATACTTCCGAAGATGAAGATGCTTTAGCAGATGAAGCTGCTTTAGACGGTGCTTCTCCGGAAGAGATTTAATCCTGACATTTTAATGGGCAGACAGGAAATTCTATTTAATTCCCTGCCTGCCCATTTTTATTTAAACTTACTTATTCATCACTCTCTCCGCCGGTATCCTTTTCCTCTGCCTTTGGCATTTCCGGCTCTGACAGCTCTGCTTCCGGTTGTTCTGATTCTGCCATCCTTGCATTTCCTGCCGTAGTATCCAGATCAAATATCTTAATCAACCGATTATCAATCATCGGATTTAATTTTACCAATGTTTCCATGATTTCATCTGCACAGTTTTCCAGTTTGAAATCATGTTCATAAAACATTTTCTCCGGATTTGACATCGTTAACCGATATACCTGCTTCCTGCCATGCATGGAGGTGATCACATGCTTGGATATATATTTAATATAATCGATTCGCACAAAATCAGTTGTACGCCAATTACTAATGACCAGGTACTCATCTGTAATATAGTAATTATAATGGTGCTTCACCAATCGTTTTCCAAGCTGGGACCGGATCTCCTCATATACCAGCTGCCGATCGCCAAACTCTTTCAGTGAACGTGTGCTCGGGTGCTTTCCCGGCCAGATTGTCCAGTAAATAGTTAATAGTATCGTTATAACAGATGCCGCATACGGAATAATTAACAGCAGCCACATCAAAAAGATTTCCAGATATGGATAGTCCACTTCACTGACCATCAGAGGAAAAACCACTTCATTAAATGCATCATAATCTATCTCCAGCTCTTTCGCAAACTCATTTTTCATTGCCTCCAAGCTGGCTGAATCACCGAGAATCGTCCCCCAGACTTTTTCATTATCCAAAACCGGTTTGGGATCTTTGGTCTTTATCAGAAAAAATACGCATTCATCTTCCAGAAACGCATAGTAATATGCGCCCGTCCGTTTTCCGTTCTCATAATAATCATAACCGGTATACTTCATGACCGGCACCTGCATTATGATATTATTGCTGTTGCTTTGATGCCGGCTCGTTATTTCATCTAATCGTTCTACCTGATGCGTTGTCATATGATAAATAATCGGATAATGCATAACTATCGTCAGAACCAGAATCAGTACCAGCAATGCCGGCACCAGCATCGCAATTGTATTACGGAATAAAATCCAGTTCAGCCGCCTTGCCGCTCTTTTTATCTTTTTCATACTTCTATAACTCTCCTTAAGCTTCCATTTACTATACTACAATTTCTAATATCTCTCAACTGTTTCCATCTGTTTTCCACAACCTATTTGACAGCATTTCCACTCACAGGCTATAATTGATGGTATATTATGTTTATAATTAATCAGAATCGAGGAATCATATATGGACTCATATACCAGTTTTGCACAGGTCTATGATACTTTCATGGACAACATTCCTTATAAAGAGGGTTGTGCCTATTTGTGCCGGCTGCTTGCAGAATACGGCATCACAGATGGCCTTCTCGCAGAACTCGGCTGTGGCACCGGGACCTTGACCGAATTGCTGTCAGAGTGCGGCTTTGACATGATCGGAATTGATAATTCTCCGGATATGCTGGAGATTGCCATGGATAAACGTGCCGAATCCGGTCATGATATCCTGTATCTTCTACAGGATATGCGGGAGTTCGAGCTGTACGGAACCGTCCGCGGCATCATCAGCTTTTGCGACAGTATAAATTATATCACCGATCCCCGGGAGCTACTGACTGTTTTCCGGTTGGTCAATAATTATCTGGATCCCGATGGCATCTTCATCTTTGACTTCCATACCCTGCACTATTATAAGGATATCCTGGGCGAGTCTACCATTGCCGAGGACCGGGAGGACATGAGTTTTATCTGGGACAATTATTATGATACCGAATCCCGGATCCACGAATTCGGATTAAGTATCTTTGTACAGGAAACAGATGATCTATATCGGAAATATCAGGAGGATCACTACCAGCGTGCTTATTCTCTGGAAGAAATCAAGGAACTGCTTGCACAGGCAGGTCTTATTTTCCTGGATGCATATGACGAGTTATCCTTCGATCATCCGAACGAGAACAGTACCCGCATCCATGTCATTGCACGGGAACGCGGAAAATCTCCGGCGTGATTTATCGATACTAACAGATTTTAATTAAGAAAGGATTTTAATATGTCAGATTATATTATAAGAGGAACTGCAGCAGGTGACCAGGTGCGCTTCTTTGCTGCAACCACAAGAGAACTGGTCGAAACGGCCCGTGAGATCCATAACACCAGCCCGGTTGCCACCGCCGCTCTCGGCAGACTGCTGACCGCAGGTGCCATGATGGGAAGCATGAGCAAAAGTGAGGAGGATCTGACTACTCTGCAAATCAAATGCAACGGACCGATCGGCAGTCTTATGGTAACCGCTGACGGCGCTGCCAATGTAAAAGGCTATGTCGGGAATCCAAATGTTATCCTGCCCGCCAACAGCAAAGGGAAACTGGATGTTGCCGGTGCCCTGGATCTTGGTGTATTAAGCGTCATCAAGGATATCGGCTTAAAGGAGCCTTATGTCGGACAGACACAGCTGGTTTCCGGAGAGATTGCCGAGGATCTAACCTATTATTTCGCCACCAGCGAGCAGGTACCCACCTCGGTTGCCCTGGGTGTGTTAATGAATCATGAAAACACCGTACAGCAGGCCGGTGGCTTCATTATTCAGCTGATGCCGTTTGCTGAAGAGTCTCTGATTGATTCTCTGGAGGAACGTCTGAAAAATTATACCTCCATTACCACCCTGTTAGACCAGGGAAAATCTCCGGAGGATATTATGAAGGATATCTTCCAAGGCTATGATCTCCGGATCATGGATCAGATTCCAACCGTATATCGATGCAACTGCTCCAGAGACCGTGTTGAGCGTGCGGTACGCAGTATCAGCCGCAAAGATATTGAGGAAATGATCGCAGACAATCAGCCGATCGAAGTCAACTGCCACTTCTGTAACAAACATTATGTCTTTAATGTGGACGATTTAAAGAAAATGATACAGGAATAATTATGAGACTTCATCAAAAATGCAACTAATGTATATAATGTATAAGAATTAAAGAAAAAAGCCATATTCATCCCTCGCTTCCGGATTCCCGGACATTCGGATGAATATGGCTTCTTTCTTGTATTACGTTTTCGGAAGCTTACTTCCTACATTTTCTACCTATTTGCTTACTTACTCTGTGCATTCCTCTTGGCACGCATACGCATGGTAGGATCCAGAATCTTCTTACGGATACGCAGACTCTTCGGTGTAATCTCCAGCAGTTCATCGGTATCGATAAACTCCAGTGCCTGTTCCAGGCTCAAGACTCTCGGCGGAACCAGCTTCAGTGCATCATCGGAACCGGATGACCGGGTATTCGTCAGATGCTTGGTCTTACATACATTTACCTCGATGTCATCGGTCTTACCGTTCTGGCCGACAACCATACCACCGTAAACAGCTTCGCCCGGCCCGATAAACAGAGTACCACGTTCCTGTGCATTGAACAGACCATAAGTAATACTGGTACCGCTCTCGTATGCGATCAGAGATCCCTGATTCCGGTACTGGATATCTCCCTTATATGGCCCATAACCGTCAAAAATCGTATTGATCACACCGGTACCTTTGGTCGATGTCATGAACTCACCTCTGAATCCGATCAGTCCACGGGACGGAATGTCAAACTCCAGACGGACGTTGCCATCTGACATTGGTGCCATGCCTTGCAGCTCACCCTTACGCTGTGTCAGCATATTGATCACAGTACCGGAGAATTCTTCCGGAACATCTACGACTGCGATCTCCATTGGTTCCAGCTTCTTACCGCGCTCATCTTCTTTATAAATAACCTCTGCCTTGCTGACCGCAAACTCATAGCCTTCCCGGCGCATATTCTCGATCAGGACAGATAAATGCAGCTCGCCACGTCCGGATACCTTATACGCCTCGGTTGTCTCCGTCTCCTCTACCCGCAGGCTGACATCTGTATTCAGTTCCCGGAACAGACGATCACGCAAGTGACGGGAGGTGACGAACTTTCCTTCCTTACCGGCTAACGGTGAATCATTTACCATGAAATGCATGGAAATCGTAGGCTCTGAAATCTTCTGGAACGGAATCGGGTTCGGAGCTTCCGGTGAGCAAAGGGTATCGCCGATATGAATATCTGCAATACCGGAAATCGCTACGATGGAACCGATCTGTGCCTCGGTCACCTCGACCTTATTTAATCCGCTGAACTCATATAACTTACCGATCTTAACTCTCTGATGCTTATCCGGATCATGATGATTCACCAGTACGACTTCCTGATTTACTTTCAGGGAACCGTTATCTATCTTACCAACACCGATACGGCCTACATATTCATTATAATCAATTGTACTGATCAGCACCTGAGTCGGTGCCTCCGGATCTCCTTCCGGTGCCGGGATATGATTGATGATCGCTTCAAACAACGGTTTCATATCTGTGCCGGGCACATCCATTTCGGTGCTGGCTACACCGGTCTTCGCCGATGCGAAGATAAACGGGCAATCCAGCTGCTCCTCACTTGCATCCAGATCCATCAGAAGCTCCAGTACCTCATCCACAACCTCTGCCGGTCTTGCTTCCGGACGGTCGATCTTATTAATACAGACAATTACACTTAAATCCAGTTCCAGTGCTTTCTTTAATACGAATTTCGTCTGTGGCATTGCACCCTCAAATGCATCCACCACCAGAATAACGCCATTTACCATTTTCAGGACACGTTCTACTTCTCCGCCGAAATCCGCATGTCCCGGAGTATCGATAATGTTGATCTTGGTATCGCCGTACATAACTGCCGTATTCTTAGACAGAATGGTAATACCTCTCTCTCGTTCAATATCATTGGAATCCATTACACGCTCTGCTACTTCCTGATTTTCCCGGAACACGCCACTCTGCTTTAACAGCTCATCCACCAGGGTTGTCTTACCGTGATCAACGTGAGCGATAATTGCAACATTCCGGATATCCTCTCTTGCGATTTTCATAAATTGCCTTCTTTCCTTATTATAAATCTACTTTTCTCTCTTTTTCAACGCGTTACATTCTATCATAGAGTTCGTTGCTTGGCAAGAAAAAGCTTCTTTAACCAAAGAATTCTTCTAATTTCTCCACCGGAACCCTGGCTCCGGTCGCCTCCGTGACCGCTTTTACAAACCGCTCATAGTCCGGTGCATACACATCCACAAGGAGTGTCACCCGATCTTCATAAATCGTATCGGCAATCACCGCATCCTCCTGTGCGATCAGATACTGTAGTTTCCCCAGATCTCCATAATCCATACCAAGCTTCGCCCGGATCATCGGCCGCCGCTTCTTCACCACACCGGCTGCCAGTGCCGCCTTTGCCGCTTCGGTATATGCCCGGACCAGGCCTCCGGTTCCCAGAAGAGTCCCGCCGAAATACCGTGTCACCACAATACAGACATTCCGGACACCGCTTCCGCCAATCACTTCCAGAATCGGCTTACCTGCCGTCCCCTGCGGTTCTCCGTCATCCGAGAATCGGAGCAACGGCTGCGGGCCGGTCCCGATTGAAAATGCATAACAGTTATGTCTGGCATCATAATGCTTCTTCTTAATCTTCTCCACCGCCGCCAGCGCCTCCTCCTCGGATTCTGCAGGCACTGCATAGCCTATAAATCTTGATTTTTTCTCTATGATCTCATCCTGTCCGGCTTCCACCAGTGCTAAATATTCTTCCATGCGGATTCCCTTCTGTCATACTGTTTTACCCGATTTTTTCAACCATTTCCCAGTATAACCGGATTCTGCACCGGGTGCAATTCATTCTGTATAATTTCTTTCGAATTTGTGAATAATCCCAGGTGATACAAAGTTTTTCTTTATTTCAATAGTAGTATTTGATATAATAAACGGGATAAAGGAGGCGCTTTCATGAACTTTAATAAAAATGAAACGATTAAGAAACAGAAACATCTGGTTTCAAAAGCCAGCAAGAATAAAGAAAAAGCGAAAGTCTCTGTATTTAAGGGCTTTTTAATCTGCATTATTGCTTTTGTTGCCATTTGCATCGGTGCCGGGCTCGGTATGTTTAACGGTGTCCTGGATGATGCACCGAGCATTGATGACATCAATGTTGTGCCGGAAGGTTTCCAGACCTGTGTTTATGATCAGAACGGAAATCTGGTAACAACACTTTCCAGTATCAATTCCAACCGTGAGTATGTATCCTATGATGAGATCCCGGTAAATCTGCGTAATGCATTTATCGCCATTGAGGATGAGCGTTTCTGGCAGCATAACGGTATCGATATTCGCGGTATCTTCCGTGCCGCCTATGAAGGTGTCCGGAATGGTTTCAATTTCAATCAGGGTGCCAGCACCATCACCCAGCAGCTGATCAAGAATGAGGTTTTCAACGTTGGTATGAATGAGAATACCAAGCTGGATTCTGTGAAACGTAAGATTCAGGAACAATACCTTGCAATTGAGCTGGAGAAGCGTTTGAGTAAGGAAGAGATTCTGGAATATTATTTAAATAGTATCTACTTAGGCGAAGGATGCCACGGTGTAGAAACCGCTACCAAGACCTATTTCGGCAAGGAAATGTCTGAGCTCACTGTCTCAGAATGTGCAGTTATCGCGGCCATTACCCAGAACCCGTCTAAATATGATCCGGCTCTGCATCCGGACCAGAATGCAAAGCGTCGCCAGACCGTTCTGGACTATATGCTGGATCAGGGATTGATCGATGATGCCGAATACAAAACCGCATGTGCGGATGATGTATACTCAAGAGTTGAGTTAACTCATGATACCAATGCAGAAAATGCATCTGCCAATTCATATTTTATTGATTCCGTAATCAATGCCTTAATGAATCAGTTGATCAACGAATACGGATATTCGAAAAAGGATGCTTCCAATCTGGTATATGCCGGCGGTTTATCCGTATACATCACACAGGATGCCGGAATCCAGAATATCTGTGATACCGTATTAAATGATCCTGAGAATTATCCCGCATCCACACAGGTATCCCTATCCTACCAGTTATCACTGATGGATGATGATCAGAACGTTATTAACTTCAGCACCAATCATCTGTTAAAGCATTTTAAGGAAAAGACCGGTAACAATAACTACTCTCTGATCTATAGCAGTGAGGAAGAAGCCCGTGCTGCAGCCGATGAGTTCAAGGCAGATATGATGGCAGAAAATCCGGATTATCCATATGCCGTTGAGAGCTATGATACAACGATCCAGCCACAGATTTCCTTCACACTGATGGATCAGTCAACCGGTTATGTAAAGGCGATCGTCGGCGGGCGTGGTGATAAGAAGGGTGACTTAACCTTAAATCGTGCAACCGATTCTGCCCGCCAGCCGGGTTCCTGCTTCAAGGTTCTAGCTGCTTTCGTTCCTGCCCTGGATGCAGGCGGCAAGACACTGGCAACCACTTATGAGGATGCACCGTTCACTTATGATAATGGTCGGCCGGTTGCGAACTGGTGGGGTGACAGCTACCGTGGATTCAACTCCATCCGGGATGCGATCCGCGATTCCATGAACGTTATCGCAGTTAAGACCATTACCGATATCGGACCACAGCTTGGTTTTGATTATCTGATGAATATGGGATTTACCACTCTGGTAGAATCCGAAACCTATGCTGACGGAACTGTTTACTCAGATATTCAGCAGTCTCTGGCATTAGGCGGTATCACAAACGGTGTTACCAATCTGGAGATTACCGCTGCTTATGCTTCCATCGCAAACACCGGCGTCTACGTAGAGCCTATTTTCTACACCAAGGTATTGGATCATGACGGAAACGTTCTGATCGATAATCAGCCGGAGACCAAACAGATCATGCAGCCAACAACTGCATGGCTGATCAACAACGCAATGAAGGATGTTATCACATCCGGTACCGGTGGTCCGTGTGCATTATCCAGCGGCATGCCTGTATCAGGTAAGACCGGTACATCTTCCAAGGATTATGACCTGTGGTTCTGTGGATCCACTCCTTACTATACAGCTTCTATCTGGCTTGGATATGATATTAATACATCTCTGCCAAAGGGAAGCGGTTCTCTGCATGAACGTATGTGGTCTAAGATCATGCAGCAGGTCGTAGAACTGGAAGGTCAGGAAGTCAAAGACTTTCCAAAGGTGGATGGAATCACCAGTGCCACAGTCTGCCGCACTACCGGCCTTTTGCCAAAAGATGGTTGTGAAACCAAAACAGAGTATTTTGCTGTTGGTACGGTTCCGACAGAAACCTGTGGCATGGAGGTCATTGATATGTGTGCAGAATCTAATCTTCCGGCAACCGAGAACTGTCCGGAGAAATATGCACTGACCTTCTTCCGTCAGGAGGATGGAAGCATTTATATTCCATATGCATTCCAGGATCGAGGAATTCCTGCCGGCTTTGATACCCAGACCTGTCCGATTCATCCTGCCGGTACTACTACCGAAGAGGCAACCGAATCTAATTCTTACACGATCACTTCCAGTGTAAACGGAACCGGCGGTACGATCACAGCAAGCTGCAAGGTTCCAAAGGGCGGAAGCAAGACCTTCTATATCACACCGGCAACCGGATATGCAATCGCTGATGTTTTAGTCGATGGTCAGAGCAAGGGCGCTGTTTCAAGCTACACATTTAAGAATGTAAATGAAAACCACAGCATTACCGTTAAATTCACAGCAACTGAAAGCACACCAACTACTGAGGCTCCAACCTCCACCGATACGGCAGCTCCGACAGAGTCAACAACCGAGACTTCTACGGACACTTCCGAACCAGCACCGGATGTTCAGACAACCCGGTCGCAACGCCAGCGTTATCTGTGGAGAATTCGTTAATAAGGTTTAAAATCTATCAGGCATTAAACGCCGGAAGAAGGCACGCAGCCATTATGTGAGCTGCGTGCCTTTTTGTATCTATATGAAGAAATAGTACCCGGGATCTATTTCATTGTTGTCTACTTCTTCATTTTCGGTCGGAAGATCAGCGATGCCAGATAAGAAAAAACCAAGGCCGATGAGGTACCTACCGCTGCCATGCGGAAACCTCCGCGGAACAACCCGATAAATCCATCCTGATCCACCGCTTCCTTAATCCCCTTCCACAGATTATATCCGAATCCGCTTAACGGAACAGCCGCACCGCCGCCGGCAAACTTAAGCAATGGTTCATAAAGGCCCAGTGCTCCCAGAATCGCTCCGCCGCATACCAGTGTTACCATCACCCGCCCCGGCATCATTTTCGTCGTATCCATCAGGATCTGTGCCAATACACAGATTCCCCCTCCGATCAGAAATGCCCATACATAATTCATATCATCTGCACCCCCGATTCTCAATCATGACTGCATGCGCAATCCCTGGCACTGTCTGTCCCTCATTGAAGCTGACCGTAGATAATAAGGCACCTGTCGGGACAAATAGCACCCGATTCCACTCCCGTTTCTTTAATTTGTCCAGGATATAACCGGCCAGTGTGACTGCAGAGCATCCGCAGCCGGAACCGCCGCTGTGCGTATCCTGTTCACTGTTATCATAGATCTCAATTCCACAGTCCATATGCTCATCCAGAATATCATACCCATTATCATTTAACAGCTTGATCAGAATTCCTTTTCCGACCTTACCCAGATCTCCGGTAACGATCCGGTCATAATCCTTCGGCTTCCGTCCGAAATCCTGCAGATTCTGATAGATGACTGCCGCCGCAGCCGGAGCCATTGCCGCACCCATATTCATAGAATCCCGCACGCCGTAATCCGTAACTGTCCCGGTTGTAATCCCCGGAATCACAATCTCTCCCTCCGGATCATCTGACAGAACAAATGCTCCGCTTCCTGTCACTGTCCAGGTCGCGCTTAACGGACGTTGATTCCCATATTCCAACGGAAACCGGAACTGCTTCTCCGCACTTCCGAAGTGGCTGGAAGCTGCTGCCAGTACGTTATGTGCATAACCTGCCGCCACCGTCATAGCCCCTAACGATAATGCCTCACCGACCGTCGAGCAGGCACCATATAATCCAAACAACGGAATATCCATATCTTTAATGCCAAACGTAGATGCGATCAACTGTCCCAGCAGATCACCGGCAAATACATATCTGATATCCTGCCGCTTTAAGCCCGCCTTCTCTATCGCAAGCTGACAGGCCTGCCGGATCAACTCGCTTTCTCCTTCCTCCCATGACTCCCGGCCGACCATTGGATCCTCTATGATCCGATCAAAAAAAGCCTGCAAAGGACCTTCTCCTTCCTTCTGTCCCACGACAGAAGCTGCACTTCGGATGCAGGGAGGATTGTCAAATGCTAGGCTTTGTCTTCCTTTTTGCTGCTGCATAATTTCACCTCCGGAACTACGATTCAAATTCATCATTTGAAATTAGTATTCCGAATTTCAACAACTATATAACAGGTAAATGCTGGTTATATTTATTTATGATTGTTTTCTGATCATGATGCCGGTACAACCTTTACAACAAATGTAATGACACCCAGAATCGTCAAAATAATACCGACTGTCCGATTCAAACGCTTCTCTTCGCATCTGTTGGCAAATCTTGCTGCCCAGGTTGCTCCGATAATCGTTGATACCACACAGATGACCATTGCCATCGGATGCAGCTTGCATCCCATGATATAATGGCTCGTTGCTCCGGTCAGTGCAATGATCGTCATGATCATAGTGCTGGTACCGACCGCAGTTTTTAAATCATAGCCGAGAAGCACCGTCAATGCAAACAGCATCATAGCACCGCCACCGGCTCCTGCAAATCCGCAGATCAGGCCGATCACTACTCCGGAGCCGATCGATAGTACGATCTGCAGCCATTTACGATGCTTCTTTACCTTACTGGTCTTCTCTTCCGTAATCGGACTGATAATAAACTTCAATCCCAGATAGGTCGTTGCCAGCATAGAATATAGACCGATCCCATCCGGTGTTACGATTGAGAACTTATAACCGACATAGCTTCCGGCTACCGTAAACAGAAACGCCGGTCCTAAAATGATCAGACCGCGTTTAATGTCAATGTTCTTATTTTTGTAATATGTAAATGCAGAAATCGCAGATGCCAGAACATCGGATGCCAATGAGATAGCAACCACATCATAGGAATCCATCCCCCCTAAGGAAACCAGTAACGGAGTAATGACAACTGCCGCTGACAAGCCCGCCAGACCGGTTACTATCCCGGCCCCAAGGCCTGCCAGTATGCATAACATAATAAAATACATAAAATCTATACCTCTAATCTATATTTCTTCCAATGTTTTCTGCAGCTCCTCCGCAGATACATCAACGGTCTGATAGCCGGCAATGCCCATATCCGGCAGATCCTGTCTGTTTTCCGGTTCCTTCCCTGATCCCATCAGCAGAACCTTCGCCTCAGATGCCGTCGGCAACCCTTTCAGTTTCCGGAATGCCTCTGTCCCCTCCTGAAGTAATACTTCCTCACTCAGAAGAATAATATCCGCCTTATGGGATGAAAAATAATCCTCTGCCTGCCGCAAGCTGGTAATCCCAATCACCCGATACTTGTCTGCTAGCTCCAGTTTGCGCTTCTTCAGCTGTTCCATGTTCTGATTCAGAATCAGAAGTGTCTTCTTCTCAGAACGCTCCGGCAACCGGTCAAATACCTCTTTTACCCTTGTCAGCAGAGTATGTTTCTCAATCGGCTTCGCAATATACCCCTCTGCTCCTGCCGCTGCACAACATTTTACCGTATCCCGATCCTGTCTGCCGGTAAAGAAAATCACCGGAAACTGCTTCCCTTCCGGCAGCTTCCGTAACTGTTCCAATGTCGTAAATCCGCTCATCCCCGGCATCTCTATATCCAATAAAAGAAGATCGAACTTCGTCTCCTCTGCCATGTGAATTGCCTGCATACCTGACAATGCTCCGAGCACTTCATAAGAGCCTTCTGTCAGATACTTCTGAACTGTCTTCAAGCACATTAAATCATCATCGACTACCAATATCCGTTTCCCCATACAAAACACCTCCTGATTCCTCTTCTGTGTGCCCGTTTCCCTTGGGTCGCATTCGCTCCTTTATCCCTGTGTATATATGCACCATTCATTTCTTGTATTTTAACATATAAGTTTTTCTTCGTAAAGGATTGCAGGAAATCTATAAATCAAGTATGCTAATTATAGTATTATTAAATGAACAGGCAGGTATTCTTATGGAACAGATTATATATCAGGTAACGAATTACGATGAAGAAGCAGTCTATAAAGCGGTCAGCAAGGCACTATCCGATCTGCATGTGCAGGATGACCTGAAGCCCGACATGCGGATTGTCTTAAAACCCAATCTGGTCATGGCTAAAAAGCCGGAGTTCCCGGTCACGACCCACCCTCTGATCGTAAAGTCTGTTGCCCGGTGGTTGCGCGAGCAGGGCATGAAGCATATCACCGTAGCAGAAAGCTCCGGCGGCCCTTATAATGCTGAATATATCAAAGGCATCTATCATACCTGTGGCATGACCGAGGTCGAGCCTTATGCAGAGTTAAATTCGAATTTTGATTTCGTCTCCGTTCCGTCACCGGAAGGGTTTGTCAACCATACCTTTAACATCATTAAGCCGATTGCGGAAGCGGATTATATTATCAATCTGCCGAAACTGAAAACACATGCAATGACCGGATATTCCGGTGGCATTAAGAATCTGTTCGGCTGTATTCCGGGACTGCAGAAGCCACAGCTCCATTACCGGTTCCCGGACATCGAGGACTTCTCCAATATGCTGGTCGAGTTGTCCCTGTCGGTGCAGCCACAGGTTACTCTGATCGATGCGATCGATGCCATGGAAGGAAATGGTCCGACCGGCGGCACCTCACACCCATTGGGATTGATCCTTGCCGCAAGAGATATGTATACACAGGATTATTTTGCGGCAAGTCTCATGCAATTAGATCCGGATGAAATCGTGATGATCCGTCAGGCGAAGGACCGTGGTCTGATCCATATGGATGAGCTGGTGCAGATCGGTGATCCGCTCCCGGCAGAGCTCACCCCGTTCCGGCAGCCGGATACCCGTTCGCTGGACTTCTCCGAAAAAGTACCGGCATTCCTGCAAAAGCCATTTACCGCATTTCTTTCCAAAGTGCTGAAATCCTATCCGAAGCTCCAGCCGGATCTGTGTGTCGGCTGTGGCAAATGTGCGGAAAGCTGCCCGGCTCATGTTATTGAGATTAAGGACCGCAAGGCACATTTCCGCCGCAAGGGCTGTATCTCCTGCTTCTGTTGTCAGGAAATGTGTCCTATGAAGGCAATTGCCGTAAAGAAAGCATTGTAGCGATTCCGTGAAACTGTTATACTGGATTATATAGTTATCCTTAGCATTGCAATAGAAAAGAGGTATCTTTATGAATAAATTTTGTTCCCATTGCGGACGCGAATATGATATAACGGCACACTTCTGTCCTTCCTGCGGATGTAAGAATGAGGCAGCTCCGGTGTCGCCGCAGGTACAGATCGTGCAGTCTCAGGTTCCGCCAGTGCAGCCTCAAGCACAGGCAGTGCAGCCTCAGGTTCCGCCAGTGCAGCCTCAGGTTCCGCCAGTGCAGCCTCAGGTTCCGCCAGTGCAGCCCCAGATTCCGCCAGTGCAGTCTCAGGTTCCGCCAGTGCAGGTGCAGGCGACTCAAGTACAGCCGGCTCAGCCGCAGGTGCAAGTAGCGCCGGCGCAGATGCAACCGACTTCGATTCAAGTGCAGCCTCAAGTACAGGCAGCCCCGGTACAGATACAGCCAGCACAACCGCAGATACAAACTGCTCCGGTTTCACAACCAATGCAATCCGGACCGGCTTCAACTGTGCAACCGCAGCCAGCCATGTACGGGAATAATCAGACTTATATTGATGCTTCCATGTATGCCAATGCACCGGCCAAACCAAAGAAAAACCACACCTGGATCATTGTGGTTTCCGTGGTCGGCGGTTTATTTCTGCTGCTGATCATTTTACTTGTCATTTTCATCTCACTGATGTTAAAGTCCGGCACAACTGCAAATGATCTTCTGAACAACAATACCGGCTCGCATCGCAGCCTGCAGGAATTACAAGATTATTACTATGCAGATTATAAGAATGCAGATCTGAATTCCTCCGAATTTCTGGATTTAAATACAGAGGACGCTTCTAATTCCGGTACTGTTTCTACAGAAGATTCATCTGCTGCATCTACCGAAAGCAGTTCCACTGTCAGCGTGCAATCCGCTGATTTTCAGGATAGCGATCTGACTTTTATAAATGTAGCAAATCAGGATGTTCTGAATCTGTCTGCAGACACGGCCTATCTTTTACAGGATGGTACACCGGACCGCCAGACCTCTCTGTCTCAGAGCACAGTCTCTCAATATACAGATAACATCCAAGGCGATGCACAGTATTCCCTAGGTCGGGAAATCGCACCCGGAGCTTCTCTCGCCGACTTCTGTAATGCCTATGGAATTAACAGTTCTAATTCTATGCTGCAGGTTCACAGCAACGATGCATGGAGCTACTACTATTTCTCCAACCCAAGGACTCTGAGCGGACTCTCTGCAGATGCCATCTGCCTGACCATTGGCTGGTCCAAAAAAGATGATACCTGGACTCGTCTGAATGCTAATTCTCTGCAGAATTATTTCTCCTCTGCACAGGATTCTTCTGATGATGAGGTCCTGTTCTATACCGTAACCTTAAATGTTCCAACCGATCCTGATACCGTTTCTGCTGACAGCATCCGGCTTCAGACGATTCAGGTTGAATACGGAACACCGGATGCCTTCTATCATTTTTATGGTCGGAATGCAGCTGAAAACTAATCTTAAGGAGGGGGATTTATGCGTATTTCACATACTCAGCACATTCATCATATCAGGCATATGCTGACAACTATTTTTGCAATCGGGCTTATCTGCCTGACCTCTCTCGGATTCTCGCCGATCTCCGAAGTCTCTCCTGCTGCCGGCCAGTCGATGCCTGATTCCTGGACCTCCGGCGATCCAACCGGAAGCGCCTCCTATCTGAATGGTTCTACGGTATTTGTCAGTTTTTTTGTAGAAGATCCCCATTCATCATGGCCTGATGAAGAGCGTGCTCTTGTCATGTCCAAGCTGGATATCGCCACAGATTACCTCATTTCCGCCGGTGCTTCCTATGGCAAAACGGTCTCCCTGACCTATGATATTTATGATCATCCGGATCTCGCTTATACCATCTCTTATCCGAAAAACATCCGGGATAATGATGACTCTGCGCGTGATCTGTTAGATTATATGGTGGATTATATTGCCAAAACGATTCCTACTGCTGATCTTCTGAACGAATATCAGGCAACCAGCATTGGTTATTTATGTTTTCTGAATAAAGATGGGGTGTCCTATACCTTCCCTTACTATGATGATGATTCCGACTGCTATTTATATGAAACCTGTTTCTTATATCTGAAATGCGATGATGAATATGAGCCACCTGCTGTCTACGCCCATGAGATTCTGCACCTTTTCGGTGCCCGCGACTTATATGAAACCAATGAAACAGACGGCATTTCCAAGGAGTTCGTTCAGTACATCGAGACAAATTATCCAAACGAAATCATGCTGACCACCTATGACGAAAATTGGAATAATGTCCAAGATCATGTCACCAATGATCTAACGGATATTACTGCCTATTTTATCGGATGGCTGGACACCATTCCGGAGCTATCTACCTACCCAAGCATTGAAACCGAATACCCGGCCTGCTTCACCGAAGTCGACCATCCATCCGGCAACTATGAGGATTATTCTGCCGGTGATGATACGGACGGACTCGACTGGGGCAGCTCCGGCAATTCCGACACCCTCGACAATTCCGACACCCCCAATGCTGACTGGAGCGCCAATGGTGGAAACGGGAATGGAAATGGTTATAGTAGTAGTTCCGATGATACTATCTGGTGGTTGATTTTGCGGTTGTTGTGGGAGATGTTTGGGTGGTAGGTTTCTACTTTATACAACTCCCTTTCAAAGGCCTGTACAAATTCCGCGACACCATCGGATAATTCCTTTCTCTCCATATCTGCCCAAAAGCTCTGCAAAAACATACTTATATCAAATCTTGCACTTGCATCTGCATACTCTAACAATACTGGTTTTGCATCTGCATTTACTGTTCCGGTCACAGAGAATTCAAACAACGTAGCTGCCCATAGTGGTATCAAAGTAACCCAATTTCTGTCCTGCTTACAATCTCCGTCATCACTATAATTTTCAAACAGTTCACTTAAATTACTTGTAATTATGCTCATTCTGTTTGTCCCTTTTAATTGATCATTAATTGCCACTGCCCTACACAGCGCGACAATGTCAAGAAAGGAATGGACATATTTATGATACTTTGACAGCTCTATCATTTGAACTGTACCAACAAATTTGCTTTTATTGGAATATGTAAGATAATACCCCCATTCATGGTAAAACACTTGTATTATTATTACATATATGTATCCTGGGGCTATTTGTTGAGATCTGTTAATTAAAAACTTCGATATACCTACTAATGCAATTATCCCAAGTGCTGTAGACAATCCACTTATCCCACTGTAAAATATATCTATCATACCTATGATTATACTTCCCAAAACAAATCTTTTCATCAGCCGTATTATTCTATCACACCACGTTTTCTTATATTTTCCAGATAAATTCACATATTCTATTGTATGTAATCTACTAATCTTATTACACCTATGCCTATATTCGACAAATTGCTTTTCGCATCCTTTTATCAGTTCATTCGTTGACATATCTATGTCTATTTCTGATGTCCTTTGATACAAATCCTTCCAAAGCTTTTTTGCTGAAATCTTGACCGAATGTTGTTTCCTACTCTCCTTACATATTTCCACTACCGTTTCAATAAGCAAGAACACAAAAAATGTGATTATAAAATTCAGTATAATTCGCTTTTGCAAAATTTTTTCCACATTCATAATGCAACAGGCCACACTAAGTATCAATATATAGATACTAAATACTATTCTCCATCCTGTTTTAATTATTATTTTCTTTTCCTTTATCCAATCATATACTATAGGTAGTAATGTAACCGCAAAAAATTCTTTATACCACTCTGCTAATCCCTGAATTGTTGTATTCGGAATTAAATATACTATAAGATAAATAACCCCTACTGAAAATAATCCCGATAGAATGCTTGATATCCAATCCAACTTATCCTTTTTTCTTTCTATAGAACGTCTATGTAGCTTATTACCCTCTTCTGCCATATTTCCTTTAACCCCAGTGCGAAGAAGTATTAAAAGTATTACATCTATCATCCCCCAACTCATCAATAATACACCTACTAACACTCCCACAATTGTTTTCATTATCATATCAACATTATCCCAACTTTTTTGTTTCTTACCTTTCCCCAAAAACTTCCTTCTCTGCTACCTTTTTCATTTTTTCCTGTTTCGACAGATCATACTCACCCATTTCCTCCTCAGATTCTATGAATGTCATTGAACCACCAATACCATGGTATTTTTCAAAGAACGTTTTCAGCTTTTCAATGACTTCCTGTTTTTTCTTGGCTCTGCCACCACCACCAAATCGTGAAATCGGTGGCATAAGTTTATCTATATCTGTTCCGGCTGTTTTGATCTCTCCGTCACGGAACGCATTTTCCATGAACTTCCGTGTATCTTCCGGCTTCAACTTTTCTTCCGTGATAATCGCATTCAGGTCATAGTCTCGCTGTTCCACCACAAACTCATGCCATTCATTCATGACATCATCCACATCATTGATTCCTGCAATAAAGGTTTCAATGAGCTGTTTCTTGCTACGCAGTTCCGGGCTGGCATCAATCGCCTTATTGATGGTAATCAGAACTTCCTTGTCTTCGCAATGGGTATCATGATACTTCTTTACAAGCATGAGAATATAATCAATGTTAATTTCTATCTGCCGAATCAGTTCAATCTCAAATACTACATCATCCGTAATATCCGTGCTTTCCTGACGCTTGCGTTTCCACTCATCACGCAAGTCCTGATAGCGTCCAAGGTAATCCTGTAAATCACGTTCAGAAATCAGCTCGTTCCCCTTAAACTCATCAAAGGAGAGCAACAGATTTCTCATACGAAGAATCGCACCAAACAAAGCGATAAAATCCTTCTGCTTCTGTTCCCCGATAATCTGTGGTTCTGATAGAGGAAACTTATTATTCAAATCTTCCATCATATCCACATACCCCGGCATTGGCTTACCATCCACAGATTCATATCCGTAGTAATAATCCTTAAAGCTCTGCAGCAGAACAATGCCTCCGGCATTCTTATCTCCGAACAGGGAAATGGCACTATCCACTCGCTTTTGCAGATTTCGGAAACATACAATATTTCCAAAAGTCTTGATGGAATTCAGAATACGGTTGGTACGGGAAAATGCCTGTATCAGTCCGTGCATTTTCAGATTCTTGTCTACCCACAGCGTATTCATAGTTGTAGCATCAAAACCTGTCAGAAACATATTTACTACAATGAGAATATCCAATTCCTTGTTCTTCATGCGAAGCGACACATCTTTATAATAATTCTGGAATTTATCACTTGAAGTATCGTAATTCGTATGGAACATTTTATTATAATCGTCAATAGCTTCTTCCAAAAATTCTCTGGACGGCTGATCAAGGGCAGAGGTATCCTCTGAATTTTCTTCATCCAGAATACCATCCGATTCTTCCTCATTTGCACAGAAACTAAAAATGGTTGCGACACGCAATTTCTTGGTCGGGTCTGCTGCCATCTGCTTTTTGAATTCCTGATAATATAGTTTTGCCATCGGAACGCTTGATACTGCAAAAATGGAATTAAAACCGCTGATACGCTGTTTCTGCTTGATCTCCTCTACCTCATCCCGTTTGGCAGAAGCTACCTCTGCAATATTAGTCAGTGTATTATATATGTAAGTTTTATCCCCACGATAGGTCTTCTGGTCAAAATGATCCAATATATACTGTGTCACAATTTGAATTCGTTCAGGAGCCATCATAACCTTTTCACGGTTGATGTCCCAGACCATCTCGTCTGTGATTTCTTCCTCCATATCCATCGTTGTAATATAATCCACCCGGAATGGAAGAACATTTTTATCATTAATCGCATCTACAATCGTATAACTGTGAAGCTGATCCCCAAAGGTCTGACCTGTAGTAAAGAATTCTGGATTCTTAGCTCTACCGGAATTGACAGAGAAAATCGGTGTTCCTGTAAATCCAAACAGATGATATTTCTTGAAATTCTTTACAATTGCAGTATGCATATCCCCGAACTGACTGCGGTGGCACTCATCAAAAATAATAACGATATGTTTCGTATATACTTCATGCCCCGGATTCTTTTTTATAAAGGTAGCCAGTTTCTGAATGGTAGTAATAATGATATGTGCGTCCGGGTCTTCCAACTGCCGTTTTAATATAGTAGTCGAGGTATTGCTGTTGGCTGCCCCTTTTTCAAAACGGTCATATTCTTTCATGGTCTGGTAGTCCAGATCCTTACGGTCAACCACAAACAACACCTTGTCAATATAAGGCAGCTTTGATGCCAGTCTTGCCGTCTTAAATGAGGTCAGCGTCTTTCCGGAACCTGTGGTATGCCAGATATAACCACCACCCTCAACACTACCGTACTTCTTATAATTATTAGCAATTTCGATACGATTGAGAATCCGCTCCGTAGCCGTAATCTGGTACGGACGCATGACCATCAGCATATCCTCGGATGTAAAAATGCAGTACTTCGTAAGGATATTCAGAATCGTATGCTTCGCGAAAAAAGTCTTTGTAAAATCAATCAGATCAGGAATCACACGGTTGTTGGCATCTGCCCAGAAGCAGGTAAACTCAAAACTGTTACTGGTCTTAGTCTTACTTGCTCCCCGTTTCTCGTGTTCCTTTTCTGCATTCCGTCTGGTACTGTTGGAATAATACTTTGTGTTTGTACCATTGGAAATAACAAAAATCTGAATATATTCGTACAGTCCACATCCCGCCCAGAAAGAAGCCCTCTGGTAGCGGTTAATCTGGTTGAATGCTTCACGGATGGCTACACCTCTGCGTTTCAGCTCAATATGTACAAGAGGCAGACCGTTTACCAATACGGTAACATCATAGCGGTTGTCATGTTTTGCACCATTTCCCGTGCCAATCACATACTGATTGATGACCTGCAGTCTGTTATTATGGATATTCTTTTTATCTATAAGTGTAATATTCTTGGAAGAACCGTCATCACGGGTCAGAACTTGGATATTGTCCTCCTGTATCTTTCGGGTCTTTTCCACGATATGCTCATTAGGATTGGCAACGGCATTTCTGAAAAAATCATCCCATTCTGTGTCTGAAAACTGATAGTTATTCAGTTCTTCTAATTTCTTACGAAGATTGGCAATCAGGTCTTTCTCCGTGTGAATAGGCAGATATTCATATCCCTGTTCACAGAGCAGACGGATAAACTCCTGTTCCAACTCTGCTTCACTCTGGTAACTGTCAGAACGCTTCTTGACTGGTTCATATTCTGTGACAACGGTATTCTCCGATGTCTCTGCTACAATATTAAAGTACGGCATATCCTCGCCTCCCTACTTTGGTAATTTGTAACTGTTCAGAGCCAAGCAGATTTCCGATGAGAGCGAAAGCCGTGCTCGCACGAGTGAACACTCTTATCTGGAAATCTATTTGGCGAATACGCCACACCTCCAAAACGCGTAACATTTTGGAGGCTGGCTCTGAACAGCTATGATAATTCTTTAAAAGACAGTAACTTATCTCTATAATATTCATACTGCTTCTGACGTGCTTCGATTTCTGCCGGAAGTCCTGCTGACAGGTCGTTGCAAAGGCTATGAAATTTATTCAACACATTTACAACCTCCTGCTGTTTTTCTATACTTGGAATAGCAAGCTGATATTCTGCAATCGTTTTTCCCGTTAAGGATGCTCTGGTTGTAAATGCACAATGGCTTGTAACATACTTTCTGAAATCTTCCGTAGCAAAGCAAAATGCACAATATTCCGGCAACAAATAATTTGTTTTTGGAGTTGCCTTAATCGTAAATCCATTAAATACACAATCGCCAATATCATCAAGCATTACCGATGACCAACCAACATCTTCTGCTGTCTCTGACGTTCTGGTAAAAAACACATCTCCCCGGTGAACTCCCAACTTTTTAATTTCTGCCGGAGTACATTCAACCAGTGCGGTAATATCCTCTCCCTTAAGGAATCTGTTATTATAAACATCCGTATATCTGATAAAAGGAATACCTGATCCAAAGAAATCTTTTCCTTTACTCAATCCATTACGGAAATCAAATAGACTTCCCATCGGCAGTGTAACATAGCCAAACACATACTGAATGAGTTTAATTGCGCTCAGCTCTGTCTGTCTGTCTGTCTGTCTGTCTGTCTGTCTGTCTGTCTGTCTGTCTGTC
>ENA-ORSL01000041-ORSL01000041.1-human-gut-metagenome-genome-assembly--contig:-NODE-41-length-137926-cov-6.789434_pt1 | contig 137926 bp, 130 predicted proteins | sample MGYA00242190_ERZ509157 | MGnify/ENA primary metagenome ERZ509157 (study PRJEB26280, sample SAMEA2338664) | human gut metagenome | biome: human gut; feature: human-associated habitat; material: faeces... | reverse complement strand
GGGTGTCGGCACTGCCGCCAGTGCCGAGCGAGTGTGTTGGTGAAATGAAGACCGGGCGTTGGCAGACACCCTCGAACGCAGTGAAGGGGGTGTCGCCATAAGCTGGAGGGCTGACTGCAACCTACACTGTCGCGCACCCTGAGAAGCTCTGAGCCGTAGGCTGCTCGTAGCGGCGATAGCGGTTCGACCAATCAGCCGTAAGGAGTTCATGCCGAAGTCGTGCCGTTCATCGGGGGGAGGCGGTGGGCGATTGAGCGAAGCGAATGTGATTGATGTGGCTCGGCTCTACATCTCGGCATCGGCAGTCCGCTGTGGGTGGGAAGAACGTGGCAAAGAGTGTTGGCTAATAGTTGTGATTGGAGAACGGAACGCTGACGCTGCTTTCGGGTAAACAACTTGGAGCGAAGAGTGCAGAGGGGTATCGCCACAACGTGGAGACAGGCAATGTATGACCAAAGGAAATAGTTTGCCGACCCCACCGCACCCTGTGCACGCAGTGCCACTTGGAGTTGCCGAAAGTAGTATCAGCGTGTAGGGCGCAATGAACTTGTCAAAGCCAACTGCGCGCTACATTCTCGGGTGGGTCAATAAAGCCGATGATGAAGATGTGAGCCGATTGTGTGTGGAGGTTGATGTGGCAATGCCGGCTATACCACTGTGGGTGGGAACAACGTGGCTGATGTGTCGGCAACTGTGCGATTAAGGGGCGCAATGGCGATTGTGCTTTCGGGTAAACAACTTGGAGCCAAGAGTACAGATGGGTTTCGCCCATGACGTAGGAATTGGCGAAAGAGAGTTTGTTGCCGGAATGAGACGGAGCGTTGGCGAAGACCGTCTGAAGGGCGGTCTCGCCATAAGCAGAGGCGATTGAAGCGCGACAGTCTCTCGACCCCTCCGTACCCTGACCGGCTCGGAGTTGCCGAAAGCGTACAACCGACATGGAGAACCGATTGAGCGGTGAACTGCCGACTGCGTGCCACATTGCGGGCGGGTCAATTAACCTGCCGACATTGACTGCATCAACCGACTACCTATGAATTGGAAATCGGAAATCGGGAATTGGAAATTGGGTAATCCTATTTCCTATTGCCAAATTCCTATTTCCTGTTTTTTCTTTGCGAGCATTAAAAAAGCCGACGTTTGCCGGCTTTCAGTGTGAAGAGTGAGTTGGAGCGTTAAATCACCGCTTGCGACCAGCGAGTGATTGGAAAATAATTGTTCAGCCCAGCTTTGTAATATAGCCATGCCGGAACTCGGCAGATCATCTTTTCCGGCTCGTCGCCGTCGGCAACAAAGTGTGAGAGCGACTTTGAGAGCCAGAACTTGACTTCCACCCCGGCTTCAGTGTGGAACGAGAGAAGCTGCGCTTTCTCTGTTGCGAACTCCATGATTGAGGCGAGCACCTTGAACTCAACCATTTTGCGCTTTTTCGGCTCGGCGGCAGCCTGCTGTGCTGCTTCTTGGAGTTGTGACACTGCTTGTTCGACCACCTCTGAAACGAGGGCTACTTCCTGCTGTCTAGATGTTTTCTTTCTCATCTGTTTGAAGTTTTGAGGTTAGACTTGTGGCTCGTGAGAGCCTTTGTTTTTACGTGCAAATACCGGGTGCCGGCATAAGGAGCGAAGTGTCAAGGGAAGGTTCGGGAAATACTCTTTTTCTCAACATGGAATATTCTGCAAGAACATGGAATATTGAGTAAAAAAAGGAAGATTTTTTGAAAGCCCTTTACACCGTGACTGCCGACCCCAACTTTGCAAAGGAAAAATGATAGGCGGAAGCGAAGCCTGTTACAAGTCGTCCCAAAACGAGTGAGAAAGAATATACGTCACAGCGGAAGTGGCTCTTAGAGGTGAGTTGGGCAAGTTCTATGTGTCACTCCAAGATGTGGCAAGTCGTTGCCGAAAATACCTATTGTGCGGTTGAGCAAGGTTGCACGCCAATCATAGAGTTTCCCGACGAATGAGGCGGTTGCCGAACCACACCGAAGCCATAGGTGAACATAGGAAATTGACGATTGGAAATTGCTCTCACGTTGCCGTCAGCGTTGAGCCGAATAGAAAAGATGTTCTGCCGTGGCGTGGCTCTACAATGCCGAGCCGAACAATTCCAACCACTTGCCGCAAGTGGCGATTGCTCCAAACCACTCCACACAAAAAGCCGCCAACGTATCACTACGTCAACGGCTCGCATATGAAAAAACTAAAATGTAGGAAATAATTTCAAAAAGTATCAATACCGCTTTAAGGGGGTTGGCGGGATATTGAATAGAAAAAAAGCCGCCCTTTCGAGCGACCCTTGGAGAGAGTGAACTGCCTTAGCAGTTTCTGAAGATGTAACCACCCTCGTAAGTGTAGTCATACATCAAATCTCTGGCGAAGGCTTCGATGTCGATGTAGTTGCGGAGATAGTCGGGGCATTCGGGATAGCACTCATCGAACATATATTCGGCGAAGTCGTTTTCGGAGTCATACTCACCGATGTAAGCTTCTTTGAAGTTTGAGAGGTCGGAAGCACCGATTGCCGACATATAAGCATCAACGGCTTCGCTGTCGTAGTCGTCGCACAGCTCCATGTACTCCATGATGTTGTCGAAGTCGGCTTCAGAGATGAACTCATCATACCATACTTCAGGAAAGCCCTCATAGTCTTGGAAGTGAAGTTCCGGGTCCGGCTCATCGCAGTGGAGAGCGTTGCAGTAAGCAATGAAGTCGTCGTAGTCGCCGTCGAAAGTTGTGAGGTCAATCCATTGACCGTCAAGATTACCGCAGTTGTACTTAAACCACGTTCCGCAGTAAACTGCCGGATTGCCTGTTGTGTAGACGTGTTCGTGTTCGTTGTATGCTTCTACGAACTCTTCAGGAGTGAAGCCGAGGTCGGCTAAGCGTTGCTTTTTCGCTTCGGTGAGCGTTGAGAGAAATTTTTCAAGTGTCATAATCGCTTGATTTATAGGGTGAGTAATTCAGTTTATTTGTAGGGCTTATCCCTTACACTGCTGTCAAAGTGCCGCAGAGCCGACAATGAGACAAGGGTGAGTCGCAGTTTGCAACGTAGCGAAAACAAGCGAACGCCGGGCGCACACCTGCCCTTGTTGTTCGGATATGAGGCAATAACTTCGCAGCGTAAGGACATAAGTTCCGTTTGCAAATATGTTGTGTTACTCTCCCGTCAATAAATCATGTGATTATGTAAGCGTCTCGTGAAAAATCTCGAACAGCCACCGAAAGCAAAAAGTGACACCTTACTCTTTCTCTCGGCTCACTCCATGAAGATGTTTGTAGATTTCATTGCCGAACATGGCGGAGCAACAGCCAAGCCCGACAAAATACTGTGTGGTTTAAGGCAACAAAGGTAATCGGTCAATGGTATTGTACTTCAACTTGGAGACTACGATGCAACATTGCGCACGCTCTGCTCTGTTGTGAGTTGGGGAACAAACATTCCGACAATGAGGGCGAAGTATGGTTGATGTTTTCATCTTCCGACTTGACAACACATAGGAGTACGCTGTACGGCATCTGCGACTGCAAGCTCATGATGCGTCGGCAATCAGTGCCACCAACCGACACAATCAGTGAATGACCACGAATAGAATTTGCCATACCTATAATTGATGAGTGCCACCCCAATGCACCGCCTGTAACTACCGACACCGAAGCATTGCCATACCATTGTTTTAGACTACACTATGAGAGTGGTTGCACGAAACTGCGATACCACTTCTCCGCCCCACGCAAAGGTGTCGCCCGAAAGGGCTGCTCTTACCTATGAAAAGAGGCGTTGGAATGGTAGCACAACAAAAGGCTATCTCGGCGACAGCCCTTGTTTGCTCGGAGAGTAATGTGGCTCAGGCGATGCCTTGAACCATGACGTAGTCGGCATCTGCGACCATGTTTGACGCTATTTCTTGTGCTTCGTCTGCATCGTGAGCTTCAACATATATTGTTTCGCTGTCGCCGTCGAAAGTGATGACTTCTACTTGATATTCGCGGAGTTCGTTGTTTGAACTGAAAGAGAAAAAGTTTGAGTTGGAAAATACTGCTGTCATGATTTTTGAAGTTTTTGAGTTCGTTACTTTTGCGCCGTGGCGCGTTTGATTTTTACGAACAAGTGACAGCAGTCCGCATAGCGATTGAACGCAAGGGTGAACGACCAATTTTTAAGCCTATGCGGTTAAAAGTTTTTCAAGGTAAGACGCAGTAAAAAGTTTTATAAAAATTTGTCAGAGAACAAGCGTAGCCCCCTTTCGTGATTGAGTGCGGACGCTAACTTTGTGAAGTCAAAAATTCAGATGCGCTTACGACGACTAAAAGTAGAACACACAAACGCCCTCGTGGCAAAAATCATGATAGCAGTTAGTTGCGTAGGCGGTAGCCCAACCCAAACTTTTTCTGTTCAGACAACGCACTGCGTTCCACTATCATGAAGTCGAACTTCGCCGACGATAGCACCACTCCTTTCTGAAGCCCCGATGCTGATGATGCACTTTCTAATTTGGCGGCACATGGGCATATGGCGATTACACCACAGTTCAAAGCATAGCCGACCTACATTCTCCGAGCAACAAGTCCAACGGAGAGATTGCCTTTGTGCGGTAAGGAATAATGCTTAATTTAAGATTAAACACTTCATATGTAAGCAGTTGAAGATTAACATAATACTGCCGAAATTAGGATTCCAACAAATAATTTCGCAACGTATAAAATTTATTTTCTATTATTTTTGGATTTTTTTAAAATTTAATTAGTATATTTGCCATGAATTATGCACTTTTGACAAATTATAGTGGCAAAAATACTATGGTTTTCCAAAACAGCCTACGCCGAGCAATGCGTTGTGTAAACTACTCATTGTGGGCTTTGGGTGGGTAGCATAATTCGAGACATAATGAAAAGCGTTTACTGACGCTATGTTTGAGACACACTGAAATCTTGCAAACTCTCAGTTATCTAAGTCTCGAATGTAGGCAACGGTAGATGCTCATGGGTGTGGTGTATATTTACAACATCATATCGGCGTGGGCTCTAACGTTGTCTGTTCGACTTAGATAGGCAATGCAAGAGCCTCAGTGTGTGGAACAGACAACAAGTAAGGTTCACGCTTTTTATGTGAATAAAGTTTGTTAATACACACCTAAGAAATGAAATATGCATTAGTTACAGGAGGTTCTCGAGGAATAGGCGAAGCTATTAGTATTCGCCTATCAGAATTGGGTTACCCTGTCATTATCAATTACAAGCAAGATAAGTCTACCGCAAAAGCAGAAGACTTAAAGTCGAAAATCGAAGAGTTGGGAGGGACGGCAGAACTTCTGCAATTTGACGTGTCAGATTCCCACTCTGTCGAAACAGCCATAACAACTTGGGAAGAAAAGCACCCCGGTGATTATGTAACAATCTTGGTAAATAACGCAGGGATACGTCGCGACAACGTAATGTTTATGATGAGCGATGAAGAGTGGCACTCTGTTATTGACACATCCTTGACAGGTTGTTTCAATGTTACACGTCGATTGCTTAAGCACATGATGCCACGTCGTAGAGGCGGCAGAATTATCAATGTGGCTTCATTATCCGGGTTAAAAGGATTACCGGGTCAAACCAACTATAGTGCAGCAAAAGCCGCAATGATTGGTATGACCAAGGCTCTTGCACAAGAAGCGGCATCTCGCCAAGTAACGGTTAATGCCATCGCTCCCGGTTTCATTGAAACAGATATGACCAAAGACTTGCCTCAAGAGGAATTGATCAAACTAATTCCGGTCGGACGGTTCGGGAAACCTGAAGAAGTGGCTGACTTGGTTGCGTTTTTAGCCTCAGATAAAGCCGCATACATTACAGGTCAAGTGATTTCAATTAATGGAGGACTTTATACCTAATACCCTATTATATTATGCATCGCAGAGTAGTTATCACAGGAATGGGATGTTGGTCGTGCCTGGGTACGACATTAGATGAAATCAAGACATCCTTATACAATGGGAAATCGGGCATTGGAATTGACGATGCACGCATTGCCTATGGGTTTCGATCCCCTTTAACAGGCATTGTACCGAAGCCTATGCTTAAAGGATTATTGGATCGCCGTCAAAGAGCAAATATGGGAGAGCCTGCCGAATATGCATTTATGGCATCTCGTCAGGCATTTGAAATGGCAGGTATGGATGAAGCATATCGAGAAAATAATGAAATCGGTTGTATCTTCGGCAATGATTCAACTGCCAAAGCCACAATAGATGGTGCGAATATCATGGCAGAGAAGCATGATTCAGAGTTGATTGGGTCAGGCTCGATTTTCCAATCTATGAACTCGACTGTAAACATGAATCTATGTTCCATCTTCCATCTTCGAGGGGTTAATTTCACAATTAGTGCGGCGTGTGCAAGTGGAAGTCACTCTATCGGACTTGGATATTTGTTGATAAAGCAAGGATTGCAAGACGTCGTGCTTTGTGGTGGTGCACAAGAAACAAATATGTACAGTATGTCGTCGTTTGATGCTTTGCGAACATTCTCCATGCGAGCAAATGACCCGACAAAAGCATCACGCCCATTTGACAAAGATAGAGACGGACTTGTCCCGAGTGGTGGAGCCGCAGCATTGGTTTTAGAAGATTATGACCATGCAGTTGCGCGTGGTGCTAATATAATTGCAGAAATAGCCGGCTATGGTTTTTCATCCAATGGAGCCGGTGGCATATCTCAACCTAGCGACATAGGGTCATCATTAGCAATGCAACGAGCAATGAATGATGCCGGAGTATTGGCTTCAGATATTGATTACATCAATGCTCATGCTACGAGTACACCACAAGGCGATATGTATGAAGCAATTGCTATAGCCAGATTGTTCGGCGAACATAATACTTTGGTTTCTTCTACCAAAGGGATGACCGGACATGAGTGTTGGATGGCCGGAGCAAGCGAAGTTATTTATTCCATTATAATGATGCGAAACAACTTTGTTGCACCGAATATCAATTTTGAGAATCCTGATGAGTATACGTCGAAACTGAATATTGCCAAAAGCACGACACAAAAGGAATTGAATGTTGTACTAAGCAATTCTTTCGGATTCGGCGGAACAAATTCGGCATTAGTAATTAAAAAGATGTAGTTATGAGAGCGTTCATTTTGGCAATCTTAAGTCTTTGCATTTTAAGTGCATCTGCCGTTGATTTAGACGTTAACCAATTGGTGGTTAACGGCAATCCTACAGTTATCCACAACGGAGTGAAAAATAAGACGAAAAAAGCCAAGGAAATATCGTACTTGGTAACAGATGGAACAGGACAAGAACTCATAATGCAGGTGGAGTCTCCTGAACTCAAGGCATTGAAGATTACCAAAATAAAATCAGCAAGGGGAAGATTAGTTATTCCTGACAGTGTAGAGATTGGGAACGAGACATACGCAGTTGTCAATCTTTACACAAAATTACTTGCCAAATCTTATGAAGTAAGATTGCCCAATACACTTACAAAAATTCGCACAAGCTCAAGTTATAATTATTTCAAACTCGCAGCTATGCCTTTGCCTATATCATTAAAAGACATTGGCAAATCCTCATTTATTAAGGAATTGGCTATAGGACTATATACTATTGCCTCTGCTAAATTAAATGAGAATATAACAGTCGGAACTCGATTCCGCACAATGTTGGATTGCAGCAACCTTAAGTATATATCCAATTCCGGGAAATTGGTTGATTTTGATGCCTTTCTTAGCAAACATGTAAGAAACGATAATTGGGAAGAAGAATAACTTAAGTATTTTATACAGAAATTCAACTCCGAAGCCGACGGTCAATTGATTTGCGGGGATATAAATGCAAAAGAGCATCCAAACTATAAATATTATATGATTATCAAGCCAATACTGATTGATTCATCCGGTAGAATATGGGCTAACATATATATCAGCCCTATCAAGAACATAAATAAACCTCAGTTTGTAATGGCTTTTACAGCAGCAGGAGATTATGACGACGCTATTGCATTAAGAGATCCGCTTAAAGAAGCCGGAGAAAAAATTGCAAAACTAATATTAAAATCAATGTAGAATGAAAAATATTAAATTGTTCTTATCTGTACTTTTAATCTGTGTAAGTTTTTCGGCCTCATCACAAGTTGTTTCAATCGGCTCATTAGATGAGGTAAAGGACGTACAACGCTTTCGTTTTGAGGCAGATTTTTCGGAAGCCATTATTCATGGCTTATCGGTGTCTGATTTTGCAATTTATGAACCGGATTGGGACAAAGACTATGATGAGATACTGACAGAATTTGTAAGTGCAGCCAATGAAGAGTTGATTAAAGTTAATCAAATTATCGGTATTAATATTGATGCCGAGTACACGATAAGATGGAAAGTTCTCAGTATAAATCCGAAGGGGAATATTAACAGTTATGTTCTTATTATCAACTGTTCAGGCGAAACCATTGCGACTATTTCACATGTAAAAGCAGATGGTGGCACATTCGGCTCGAAATTAAATTTGATAAAAGACGGAGCGGAGCATACCGGCAAAAAATTCGGGAAATTTGTAAGTAAGCAAATTAAAAAATTACGCAAATAATTATCTTTCAAATCACTTATTTTTAACTTAAAATGTTATTACAATGAAAAAGTTGTTAGTTCTTTGCATGTTAGTCGCAAGCGTACTTTTTGCTGATGCGAAATCAAATCCGTTACGTTTGAAAAGCGGGACTCTGGCTCCTTTAAAAACGGAAGGCAGACGGATAAGTTGTACTTTTGATTTTTCCCAAACGAGAGCAAACAGAAAGCCATTGGAGCAATATTTAGTAGAGGATTATCATAGCACTATGGAAGATTTCAACAGATATGTTCCTGAAATGCATGAGTGGTTTGTAGAAAAATGGAATGACGATATAGAAGAAGGACCTACAGCTGTCATTAGTGACAACGAACAATTAAAATTGGTCGTCGTTGTAAGAACTTTACAGTTAGGCTCAAAATCAGGGTGGGGAGGTTCTTCTATAAGTGGATATGTTCATTTCTACAAAGATGCAAAGGAAGAGCCTTTTGCTGTGGTTGAAGTATTGAAAATGAATGGGACACAAATGGGTGGTACCGTAGCGGGTTATTACGGACTAAAACAAGTGTTTAATGACCTGGCAGAATACCTATGCGATTTAATATATCATTATTAATCATATATGATTATTTTCAAATTATAAACTTAAAACAAAACAACATGAAACAGATTTATTTAACTCTTATGTTAGTTGCTTTCGCTGCGTTGCAAGCTATGGCAGATTCAAAATTGGAAAGTGGTAGCCTAATTCCGTTAAAAGACAGCGAGGTTAGAATGCTGGTAACTTGGGATTATTCAAAAATGCTTATTGAAGACAAGACTGTAGAAGATTTCTTGAAAGAAAAAGGAGCTGATTGGCAAAGAGATTATTCGGCAGAAGTTGGAGCATGTGAGGCTGCTTTTGAGGTGTATTTCAATAAAGAGAATAAGAAATACGCTTTAATAACAGAAGATGATCTATCTGCTCAATATGAAATGATTATACATGTATCAGAATTACACTATGGTTCTACTGCGACTGCTGTTATATTTGGCGGTTTTTCTCGTGGAGCACACATCAAGGGTAATGCTGAAGTAGTAAGATTGTCTGATAAAGAAACTATTGCAAATATTTCGTTTGATTGCTCGGGAGCTGCTGCAATAGGTAACGAAGCACGTCGCACATTGGCATATTACGATTTAGCTAAAGATTTGGCAAAAAGTATAAAAAAGGCGAAAAAATAAATAAGATAATTATCGGTGATATGCATCTATTTAAGCCATTAAAAGATAAATATACATCTGAACAATTGACCGCTCGCGAAGCGCAGCGCTTGGCTGAGTTTATTGCTTGGGGACCTGTAATCTTTCAGGCCTCCAGGCTTATGATAAAGTTCGGCATCTTGGATAAGATTAGAGATGCAGAGACCGGGTTGACTCGTAAAGAGATATGCGAAGCGACCGGTCTTAGCGATTATGCAGTAAAGTGCTTGACAGAAGCATCACTTTCAATTGGTATAATCTTGGTAGATCCGACAACCGACCGTTTTACATTATCCAAAACGGGATGGTTCTTGTTAAATGACCCTGCCACTCGTGTAAATATTGATTTCAACCACGATGTCAATTATGAAGGGTGGTTTCATCTTGAAGAAGCACTTGTTGAGGGGAAACCTGCAGGGCTAAAGCACTTCGGTGATTGGCCTACAGTATATGAAGGCTTGTCAAGCCTGCCGGAGCAAGTACAAAAGAGTTGGTTCGGATTTGACCATTTCTATAGTGATTCATCGTTCCATGAAGCATTGAAGATTGTGTTTGATGAATACCACACCCGTACATTGTACGATGTTGGCGGTAATACAGGGAAGTGGGCACTGCAATGTGTAAGTCATTCAAATATTGCGGAGGTAACAATTCTTGATCTGCCTCAGCAGATAGGATTGATGAAAAATAACATTGCCGACAAGGTTGGTGCGGAAAGAATAAACGGATACGGTATCAATTTGCTTGACCCGAATGCGGCATTTCCAAGAATGGAAGGAGGTCCTGATGCAATTTGGATGAGCCAATTTCTTGACTGTTTCTCAATGGATGAGATAATCGGCATACTTAGTCGAGCAAAAGAGGTTATGACAGAAGACACAAGGCTTTTCATCATGGAAACGCTTTGGGATCGTCAGCGATTTGAACCTGCCACTATGTGTCTGACAATGACAAGTCTGTATTTCACGGCGATTGCCAATGGAAATAGTAAGATGTACAATACAGAGGATATGACTCATTGCGTTGAGGCAGCCGGATTAACAATCGAAAAAATTCATGATAATTTAGGACAAGGGCACAGTATTCTTGTCTGCAAACGAAAATAAACCAATAAAATGACACTTGAAGAAATCGAAAAGAAAGTAAGAGACTTCATGCTTGAAGAACTCGAAGTAGAAGAGGAATGTATCACAGCCGACGCTCGCTTGAAAGAAGATATGGGCATTGACTCATTGGACTATGTGGATATCGTAGTCATTGTAGAGCGTATTTTCGGCTTTAAGATTAAGCCGGAAGAAATGACAGATGTAAAAACATACTCGCAATTTTGTGAATATATTGCAAAGAAGGTAGCATAAAAGGGAGAAAACAAGATGAATACCAAACCACAATGGGCAGGAAACACATTCGGCAACGGCTGGATGCATAATGCGTTAGTCAAGATACTCAAATATATTGACCTACGCATCATGTATGCTTTTGTGGCAGTATTTGTCGTTCCGGTGTGTATTTTCACAAGTACAGGTTATTGCCTTACTTATAGATATATGCGTCAACGTCAAGGTTTCGGAATAATGAAATCTTTATGGAAAGCATATATCAATAATTGTCTTTTCGGACAAGTTGTCGTTGATAAATTTGCTATGTATGCCGGTAAAAAGTTTGACGTTGAAATTGAAGGATATGAACATTTCCAACAATTGAGTAATCAGACTGACGGTTTTATTCAACTGAGTGCGCATATAGGCAACTATGAGATTGCAGGGTATTCGCTTGCCACAAAAAACAAGCGTTTCAATGCACTTGTTTATTTTGGTGAGAAAGCGTCTGTAATGGAAGGCCGTAACAAGATGTTTGCACACACAAACATTTCAATGATAAGCATACGCCCCGACATGGGGCATCTTTTTGAAATTGACAATGCACTAAGTAATGGCGAGATAGTCAGTATGCCGGCAGATCGATTGTTTGGCTCGGCAAAAAGTGTAAATACATCGCTGCTCGGTGCAGAAGCGAAATTCCCGTTGGGTCCATTCAGCGTTGCAACAATGCGAGGTCTTAAAGTACTGGCAGTCAATGTTATGAAAATAGGGAGCAAACGATATAAAATATACGTGACTCCGCTTGAATATGATACGACAGCACCTCGCAAAGAGCAAATGAAGACGTTATCAGATGCTTACGTCAGAGAACTGGAACGCTTGTTGAAACAATATCCTACACAGTGGTATAACTATTTTGAATTTTGGGAAAAGTAATGATTGACTATAAAAATCCTACAACAGATGTGCTTGCAGCAATAGAGGTCCATGATTTATTGCCGCAAAGAGAACCGTTTGTAATGATTGGTTCACTTGTCCATTTCGATATGAAGCGGACTGTGACGAAAACCATCATTCGGGAAAGTAATATTTTCGTAGATAACGGTATTTTTTCAGCAACCGGAATGATGGAGAATGTAGCACAAACGTGTGCTGTCCGTATTGGATATATCAATAAGTACATACTTAAGAAAGGTATTCAAATAGGAGTTATCGGCTCAATCAGAAATTTTGAAATAAATAGTTTCCCCAAATCAGAAGACATCATTACTACCACAATTGATGTTCGGGATGAAATTTTCGGTATGATACTTGCCGATTGCAAGGTAATGCTTGGCGATGAAGTAATAGCAACTACAGAAATCAAAATAGCCGTAACTGATAAAGAAGTATGAAACTAACGGCTCAAAAGCAAATAACGGTAAGGTTCAGCGAGGTGGACTCAATGAAAGTTGTGTGGCATGGCAGTTATGTTACATACTTTGAAGATGCACGCGAAGAATTCGGCAAGCAATTCGGTTTGGCATATCAAGGCTATATTGACGAAGGATATTACGCTCCAATAGTTGACTTGCAAGTGCATTATAAATATCCGTTGCGGTATAACGAGTGTGCTGTGATTGAAATTACGTATCAGCCCACCGAATCGGCAAAAATTGTATTTGACTACGAGATAAAGAGTTTGGACGGTAAAACTGTTTATTGCACGGGGAAAAGCGTACAAGTTTTTATGACACTTGATTATCAACTTGTATGGCAAAATCCTGACTTTTACGAAAACTGGAAGAAGAAATGGCAGCAATTATAGCAGATAATATTATTTCTCCTTTGGGATGCAATTCCAAAGAGAATTATGAAGCGGTATTGCGAGGCAAAACTGCAATAAAGCGATATGAGCGCAAATTCGGTGTTCATGAGCCCTTTTGTGCTGCTCTTTTCAGTGACGAACAATGGGACAACTTGTTGATTGACGGATATTCCAAATATGAATCGCTCATCATTCGTTCCATCCAATCGGCGATTGCCAATCTTGATGTAAATATCTTCGAAACTACTTTAATCTTATCCACAACAAAAGGTAATATTGAAGATTTTAATGGTGATAATGATAATCAATGCTTGATAACACAATCTGCGAAACGAATTGCGGATTACTTTGGCATAAGCAAAGAAGCAATTACAGTGTGTAATGCTTGCGCATCCGGCTCGGCGGCATTGTTGTTGGCGCACAGATTGATTGTAAGCGACAAAAGTAAATGTGTAATTGTAAGCGGGTGCGATGTTCAATCGAAATTTATTATCTCCGGTTTTCAGTCACTAAAGGCTCTGTCTTCTGAACCATGTAGGCCGTTTGATATTGAAAGATTAGGGCTGAATGCAGGTGAAGCGGCTGCTACTATTGTGCTTTCTCATAATGAGGATGTGCGCGCCAAATGGTATGTCGCAGCCGGAGCATCTCGTAATGATGCTTACAATAACACAACACCTTCTCCCAAAGGCGAAGGTTGCGCATCAGCGATAGAAGCCATAAATGCAACGGCTAATGATATTGCTTTTATCAATGCACATGGCACTGCGACAATGTACAATGACCAAATGGAGTCAAAAGCAATAGAACGAGCAGGGCTTTCGTCTGTACCGGTTAATGGTTTGAAAGGGCATTTCGGGCATACTATGGGGGCTGCCGGCATACTTGAAACCATTGTGTCTTGTTATGCCATTGACAATAATGTGTCTTTAGGGACAAAGGGGTTTGAAGAGATTGGTGTGTCCGGTAAAATTGATATTCACCCCTACCCTGTCGCTACGACCCGATCTTCATTCATAAAGATTATATCCGGATTCGGAGGTTGCAATACAGCATTGATGATTAGTAAAAATCAATGCCACAGCGCATCACAAGAACCTGAATTATCTTATGCGTCCAAAGTTTGCATAAAGTCTAACGGGCAAGAAGATTGCTTAAAGTCGCTCTATCATGATGTGCTTGGGTCATACCCCAAATTCTTCAAAATGGACGGCATGAGTCAATTAGCGTTGTTGGCTTCGGAAAAGTTGCTTAATGACGTTGACTTGAACAAGACCGACATGGGTGTTATACTGTTTAACAAGACTTCTTCTCTCCATGCAGACAAACTCTATCTAAACACAATAAGTAACGACACGGAGTATTTTCCAAGCCCGGCATTGTTTATATATACTTTACCCAATATTGCCATTAGCGAGATTGCTATAAAGCATGGAATAAAAGGCGAAACTTGCTTTTACATTGTGTCTGAATATAATCAAGAGTTAATGCAGTCTGTAATTAAAGCCTCATTATCGGATGGTATGACCAAATCACTGATAACAGGGGCAATAGACTATATTAATGAAACAAATTTTGAAATTGAATTAAACCTAATTAAAACAAATTGATATGGATAATCTTGAAAATGAAATTAAAGAGAAAATAATTGATGCGCTTAACCTTGAAGAAGTGTCTGTTGAAGACATTGATGCTTCAGCACCTCTGTTTGGAGATCAAGGACTCGGTTTGGATTCTATCGATGCTCTTGAACTTATAGTACTTCTTGAAAAGAATTATGGAATCCGTCTTGCCAATCCGGCAGAGGGCAAAGCCATTTTTTCAAGTGTGAGCACAATCGCAGAATATGTAAGCAAAAACAGAAAGAAATAAAAGAGATGAGCCAAACTGCAATTGCAATAATCGGGTGCGGAATAGTCTCTGCTATCGGCAATGACTATAACTCAGTGCTGCAATCGCTGCGAGAAAAACGCAGTGGTATTGAGCCGATGCGCTTTCTAAAATCGATTCACAATGAACTGCCGGTAGGTGAAGTGAAACTCACCAACGAGCAAATGAAGCGGATGCTAAACATTGATGAAGATACAATAGTAAGCCGCACAACACTCATGGGTGCAATTGCAGTGAAAGAGGCTCTATCAAATGCTAATATCAGCGATTTAGAGCATAAGCGTGTCTCATTTATGTCAGGCACAACTGTTGCCGGTATGGATATCACTGAAAGTCTATTTGAGCAATTCAAAAACGATGATACCATATTGCAATATATTGACAAGCACGATTGTGGCAATTGCTCAAATGAAATTGTTAAAATATGTGGTATACATGCAGATGTATGCACTATATCAACGGCTTGCTCATCAGCACTTAATTCAATAATCATTGGTACAGAGATGTTGCTGAACGATGAAACCGATGTTGTGATTGCAGGAGGTTGCGAAGCCTTGTCTTTGTTTCATCTAAACGGATTCAATTCGCTAATGATACTTGACAAAGAACGTTGCCGTCCATTTGATGCAACAAGAGCAGGGTTGAATTTGGGAGAGGGGGCAGCATTCTTGGTATTGCAAAGAGCGGCAGACGCGGCAACGAAACCTAAGGCTTACATTTGTGGCTACGGCAATCGATGTGACGCCCACCACCAAACTGCGATGTCTGATAATGGGGAGGGACCATTCTTAGCAATGAAAGAAGCTCTACAAAGGGCAGAAATCACAAGTGCAGAAATAGATTACATCAACGCTCATGGTACAGGTACGCTAAACAATGATATGACTGAGAGTGCAGCATTGAAACGTGTATTCGGTGACAATCTTCCTCTTATTTCAAGCACCAAAGCATTTACCGGGCATACAACATCTGCAGCAGGTGCTATTGAGGCTGTAATTAGTCTTATGGCATTAAATGAGAAGTTTGTGCCTGCGAATTTAGGATGGAAGAAGCAGATGACTGATGGCATAATGCCTTCTTCTGGGCAACTTAATAAAGAATTACATACAGTAATGTGTAATTCTTTTGGTTTCGGAGGCAATTGTTCTTCAATTATTATTTCGGATTCAGTTCATTGTTTACCAGATTGTAATGCCTTTGATTACGAAATAGTTTCAGAAGATGAAATAACGGATATTGAAGAGCTTAAAGGCATTAGAGAATACGTTCCTCCAATGGAATCACGTCGAATGAGTAAAATCATAAAAGCTGCAACACTTACATCACTAAGAGCATTACAAAAAGCCGGTGTAGATTGTCCGGATGCAATTATTGCGTCAACAGCGATGGGGTTGTTGGAAACAAGCGAAAAGTTTCTTGAGAGTATGATTGCAAATGGCGAAACATCAGTAAGCCCTACCCAATTCATGCAGAGCACACACAATACAATTGCGAGTGCTATTGCCATCCGCACACAATGCCATGGTTATAATATCACTTATTCGCAAGGCGACCAATCTTTGAACCGGGCGATGCAAGATGCTATACATCTTATAAAATCGGGAAAAGCAAAGACTGTGCTTGTTGGTTATCACGATGAGTCGACCGAGTTATATAACACGTTTATGCAGCGACTTGGTCGTGGTGCAAAACCGGCAATAATATCCAAGAGTTTTGTAATTAGAGCAAAAGGATAAGTATATGGTGAAAATGATTATACTGATGCTAATGCAATGCATTCTGTTGGCTTCCGGGCAAGTGTTGCTAAAACTTGGCTTGGAGCGTATGCTGCCATTCGGTTGGACGGCGGAATTCTTTAAGTCAGCATTGGTAAATTGGCAGTTTGCATTGTGCGGACTTTGCTATGGAACGGCAAGTATACTATGGATGTATATTACAAAGCATTATCCCATGAGTCAGGCTTATCCTTTGGTGTCATTGAGTTATGTATTTGGACTTGTAGCAGCAATGATTGTGTTTAAGGAGGTAATAGAACCGACGAAATGGATAGGTATATGCTTAATTGTGTCAGGCTGTTATTTTATTGTAAAATAGGCATTTATATGAGAAAGTTTTTATCAATAATATTATTGTTAACCCCAATTCTAATGATGGGGCAAGGCTCCAATCAGGAGGTGATTCGTGAAATTGATCGAGCAATTGGGAGAATTTCATCAATGCGGTGTGATTTTGTTCAGACCAAGCATATCAGAATGCTTAATAATGATATGGTGTCGGAAGGTCAAATGAATTATAAGCCGAACAAATTGAGATGGGAATACAAAAAACCATATCAGTTTTTATTCTTGGTAAATGGAAACAATGTTACGATGCTTCGCAATGGCCGACGTGAGCAAATCAACACCAACCAAAACAAGGTATTTCGAGAAATCGTAAATATTATGATGAGCTCTGTTGTGGGCAAATGTCTAAGTGATACAAAGAATTATCGCACAAGTATTGCTACGCAAGGCTCTACATGGCTTGCTACTATTGTGCCTTTGCGAAAAGAGTTAAAGCAGTTGTTTACAAAATTTGTAATCACATTTGACAAAAATATTGGTGCTGTAACACAAGTAGTTCTATACGAGAAAAACGGAGATTGTACAACAATTAAACTACGTAATATCAAATTGAATACTCCCATTGCAGATGATACATTCGTGGCGAAATAGTAAAATAAAAACGAAAATACTTGTATTGCTGATATTTGTCTGCAACCTGTTCTGTGATGCACAAAACAGGTTACCAACCGAGCACGTGCCAAATATCACATACAATATGTCAATGCAAACATCTAAGGCATATATTAGTGGTTTGCTTATAATGCAATATACTGAATCGGAAATTAGAACTGTCTTGGTTAATGAATTTGGCGTTTCATTCATGGAGTTTACATATCAACCAAGAAAGCAAAAAGTCAAATTACACTACGTTATGGATGCTATGAATAAATGGTATATCAAGCGTACACTTCGCTCGGATATAAAAAATATTATCAATACGATGCAACAGGGAGATACTGTATATGTCAATACAAAAAGGGATATTCAATATCATTTCATTTTAGCAGATTCGATTAACTATGATACTCAGAGATAATTTATACAAGATAGTCGCACAACATTCGTCGGATGAACATAATGTTACTTACGACGTTCGACTGAATCCGGATTGTGAAATATATAAGGCACATTTCCCCGGAGAGCCGATAACTCCCGGAGTATGCATCGTACAGATAGTACAAGAATTATTTGCAGATTATGTATGTAAATCCGCAAATATTAAATGTGTCAAGAATGTAAAGTTTGTAAATGTTATCTCCCCGATAGAATGTTCTGAGATACGTGTAAGTATAAAATATACAGAAGTGAATGACTTTGAATACAATATCCAATCTGTTATCAAAAAAATAACAGACGATGTTTGTGCAAAAATCAGTATTATATGTCAGACGCATTAGACATACAAAAGAAAGCATTAAGTGACAGAGGTATCTGTGTGATTATACCAACATACAACAATGAAACAACTATTGTAGATGTGGTAAATCGCACCCTTGTTCAATGCTCTGATGTCATTGTTGTCTGCGATGGGTGCACAGATGCTACTGCGTCTAAACTAAGCGAAATTCAAGATATTCACATTGTGAGTTTGCCACACAATCAGGGTAAGGGCGCTGCATTGACAGTTGGCTTTCGCAAGGCAAAAGATTTGGGATATTCATTTGCTATAACCTTGGATGCAGACGGACAACATTTTCCGGAAGACATACCGGCTATGCTGTCGGCGAACAAAAATCACCCGGATGCCATTATTGTTGGTAGCCGAAAGAATTTAGACAGGGCCGAGCGCTCGGCAGGAAGCAAGTTTGCCAATTCTTTCAGCAACTTTTGGTTTGCGGTTCAGACCGGACATTATATCGACGATACACAAACCGGTTATCGACTTTATCCATTAAAGCAATTATATTGGTTGCCGTTGATTACATCTCGCTATGAAGCGGAACTGGAATTGTTGGTATATGCCTCTTGGAATGGGGTTAAGATTACAACAGTCCCTGTAAATGTATACTATCCTACACGAGAGGAGAGAGTATCGCATTTCCGCCCTGCTTACGATTTTACACGCATTTCGATACTCAACACGATTCTTTGTGTGTTCGCGTTGATATACGGATATCCTGCAAAACTTTTCAGATGGTTTCGAAGGGTCACATATACCGTCTACTCTTTAACGTGGTTCCTGTTTCTATCATTATGCGTGATTACTCCATTCTCTCTTATTTTGAAGATAATGGGTATAAATGAAAAACGACGTGCATCCTTACGTAGTTTGCTACATTATGTAGCCAAATTTGTAATGGTATGGCATGGGGTTCCGGGAACAAAGTTCAAGGTAAACAGTCCGGCAGAATGTGAATCACCGGCATTGATATTATGCAATCATCAAAGTTATTTTGATTTGATGATCTTACTGTCCCAATATAAAAAGGTTGTGTTCCTTACAAATGACTGGGTATGGAACAGTCCGTTTTTCGGTTTTGTTATCAGGAATGCCGAGTACTATCCGTCATCAATGGGATATGAAGAATTGGAAGTAAAGATTAAGGATATTATGCGTCGCGGTTGCAGTGTGGTTATCTTTCCGGAGGGGACACGTTCAAAAGACGGACATATTCGCCGTTTCCACCAAGGCGCATTCAAGTTGGCACAAAATCTGAAATTGGATATATTAACAACCTTTATATATGGAGCAAACCGCATCTTGCCTAAAGGTGGAAAACTGATGAAAACCGGCAAAATGTATTTTGAGACAGAGAAACGATATACATTTGACCAATACTCTCTTTTTGCGACTTCTACGATGGGTTTAACATCATATTTTCGGAAGTTGTATCAGAAGAGATATGATGAAATTTGTAATATGACAGAACGATATGAATAAATATGCGATAATAATTGGCGGTGGTATTGGCGGCTTATTTATCGGTGCAATATTATCGCATGAAGGTATTAAGGTGACTGTAATTGAGAAAAATCACAACATTGGCGGTGGTTTGCAGTCATTCAAACGATTGGGAAAAGTATTTGACACCGGAATGCACGTTGTTACAGGATTTCAACCCGGTGGTGCCATAAATAAGTTGTGTAAATACTTGGGCGTATATGACAAACTTAATCTCAGGAAACTTGACGACAACAATGCGTATTGTATTTATATCGCTTCCGATCATAGACAATACGATATTGCAAACGGACGCAAATCCTTTGTCGATTCTATTGAAAAATATTTCCCTGAGGAACGACTAAATCTAGAGCGATACATTGATGCAATAGTATCTATCGTTGATGAATTCCGTTTGCTTAAATTAGATAATGATGATATGCTGCCATTGTTTTCTAATGACTTCTCAATGCCGGCAGATAAGTTTATATCAAAATATGTAGGAGACACTCGGTTACAAAATATATTATCGTTCAATAACATTCTCTATGCCGGAGAAAAAGGTATAACACCGGCTTACCTACACTCGGTTATTTCATTGCTTAATATAGATGGAGCATATAGATTTGAAGGAGGATGTGTACAAATGGCAAATGTATTGGCGGATGTTATACTTAGCAATGGAGGTAAAATTGTACGGGGTGATAAGGTCGTAAGACTGGATATTGAAGGTAATAGAGTGATTAATTGCCATACACAAAGCGGACAAACCTATTCGGCAGATTACTACATTTCTACGATTCACCCTGAGGTTACAAACAATCTTCTTTGTAATATACAAGTTCATTCCCGAATTGTAACAGAGGCTCTGGAGCAGTCACATAATACTACCTCTGCCTTTATTGTGGATATTGACTTAAAAAAAGATACTGTAAGATTTCGCAATCAATTAGGAGTTTATATGTCAGATTACGATAAGGCTTGGAGTTGCGGCGAAAATGTTGCTGATAAGATGCTATTCATAACACAGCCTTGTTGCAATCAAGGCGAATATGCTTCAACACTTCGAATAATCTCTCCTATGACTTGGCAACACGTTGAGCGGTGGTCTTCCACCACCCCATCCACGCGCCCCGAAGAATACAAACAGTGGAAAATAGTTATTGCCGAGCAAATGATTGATTGTATATCAAAAGTAATCCCGGAATTACGCAATAGCATTGAACGATATTACACATCAAGTCCACTGACAATTAGAGACGCTTATGCGACTCCGGAAGGAGCGCTTTATGGCATTAGGCGCACTTGTTCAAGCAGATTGTATATTCAAAGGCTTGCGTCTCCGAAAGTATCCAATTTATACTTCGGCGGACAGAATGTATTCTTGCACGGCTTCTGCGGAGTGGCTCTTACGTCTGTCGCAACCGCCGAAACCATATTAGGCAAAGGGAGTATAATAGAAAAAATCAAATTATGCGAATAATCTTATCGATCATAATACTGCTAACAAGTAGCACTTGTTTCGCCCAAATCAATATTTGGGAGGGAATGGATTGTAAGCAAAAAGTAATGCTTACACCATACATTGCCGAGGATGGCGACAGTATCGGTGTGATAGTATGCCCCGGCGGCAGTTACTTTTGGTTGGATAAAGAGAATGAAGGCCACGAGGTTGCTCGTTGGCTGCAAAGTCAGCATATCTCGGCTTTTGTTTTGGAATATCGCACAGCGTCTGTCCCTGCGTTTATATTTCATTATCGTCTATTGAGCCGTGGAACTCGCTATCCTGACGCACAGCGTGATTTGGAACGTGCCATGGAATTGATAAAATCGGATTCACAAAAATACAAGATTTCACCCGATAAATTGGGTGTCCTGGGGTTCTCTGCCGGTGGACATTTGGTAATGTCCTCATCATATCTTTTCAACAAGTCAGAGAATATACCTGCATTCATTGCACCGATTTACCCGGTCGTATCAATGTGTCATGCTTGCACTCACAAGCGTTCACGACGCGCGCTTCTTGGCGATAACAAAGCAAGAAATACTATTTTGCAAGATTCCTTATCATTGGAGAAGCATATCTCACACTCGTGCCCGCCGATTTTCCTGGTAAACTGTTGTGATGACCCGATTGTAAACTTCCACAATTCCGAACTGCTTGATTCGGCATTAACCGCTAATAATGTAAACCACAAATATATCCAATATCAAACCGGAGGACATGGCTTCGGCGTGTCTGAAACAAAAGGCAGCACGGAAAGCCGAAATTGGAAATATGAATTTGTAAAATGGTTAAATCAATTATTTGAGAAATGATACGTATCGCAATAAAGATATACAACTATTTCAAAGTACACAAATGGCAAAGGTTGCTATCTATAATAGCGGCTACAGTGTTGCTGATAACATCAACTTGTACTTTGGGTTACAAAGAAGATATTTCTGATTTTCTGCCGTTGGACAGCAATTATCATAATGAACTTGATGTCTATCAACACGTCTCCGGTGCTGATAAAATCATAGTTATGTTCCGAGATACGATTGTTGACAATCCGGATAATGTTGTTTCCGCAATAGATTGTTTCTCACAATATATCAGTTCTCATAATACAGATTCTTTAGTTGCAAATTATGTGTATCAGGTTGACATTGAGCACACATCGGAATTGATAGATTATGTTTATAGCAACATTCCTTTATTCTTGGATGAAAATGATTATTCAAGAATAGACAGTTTACTCTCAAGCCCCGATTATATAGAGCGGCAAATTGCGGAAGACAAGCAAATGTTGATGTTCCCCTCCGGGGGCATCCTGTCGGAAAACATATCAAGAGACCCGCTGAATTTTTTCACTCCTGTAGTACAACAACTTCAACAAGGCAAATCATTGACGTTATTCGATACTTACGATGGTTATATTTTTGTTGACAGTATGACCACCGGTGTCGCTATGCTTACTTCTCCATTCGGAAATAGCGAAACAGAGAATAATGCCAAACTTTGCAATCTTCTGAACGATGCCAAAGCCGAAGTGACGACCTCGTGTAAAGGTGTGGACGTACAAATAATCGGAGGTCCTGTAATCGCCGTTGGAAATGCTCAACAAATAAAAAAAGACAGCATATTATCAATTTCGATTGCCGTAGTGCTAATCTGTCTGTTACTATTCATATTCTTTCGCAGTATAAGGAACATATCACTTATAGCAATCTCAATAGCCTGGGGATGGCTTTTCGCAATGGGTATGTTGGCTCTATGCAATGATAGTATTTCCCTCATAGTAATCGGCATATCCAGTATTGTTTTAGGTATTGCCGTCAACTATCCGCTCCACCTTATCGCACATCTAAGTCATGCAGATTCAATCAGAAGCGCATTAAAAGAAATCACTGTGCCGCTGATAGTTGGAAATATAACCACAGTGGGAGCATTTGCCGCATTGATACCACTGAACTCTACGGCATTACGTGATTTAGGTTTGTTTAGTGCGTTCCTTTTGATCGGCACAATCTTGTTTGTTTTAATATATTTGCCTCATGTGGTAAAACACAAAAAGGTGAAATCTTCAGATACATCTACAGATGGTAATTTGCATCAAATCAAGCACAAACGGTATATAGTATCTGCCATTGCTCTAATTACAGTGGTTTTAGGCTATTATAGTATTGATACCAAGTTCAATACAAATATGAACAGTATCAACTATATGACACAAGAGCAACGTGATAATATGTCTAAATTGCAAAACCTTACGCAAGGTCTTGATAAGGGGAAAACGAACCTATACGTTGTATCAACTGCGAATAATATTGATTCGGCACTTTCTAAAGCTCAGCAAAACAGACAGATAATAACAGCCCATTTGCCGAACTTAAAATTTTCGACTTGTGAAAAGTTTGTTCCATCAAATGCAGAACAAGTTAAAAGAATCGCTGCATGGAATGAATTTTGGGCGGATAGACGTGCCCGAATTGAACCGGCATTACGGGCAGCTATGGCAGCGGAAGGATTTGCTGAAAATTCATTTGACGAATTTTTATCTACAATAAATACCGATAGCCCTGCTAATAATATAGACGACTCCAATCCTCTTATTGCACTTTACGCATCACAAATACAGACATCTAACAACGGAATAAGAATTGTTGATGTTGTAACCGTTGATACTGACAATGCACCGAAGATTGAACAGCAAATAGAATCTGTATTGCCGGCCGATGCCTATTGCTTTAATATTCAGGGGCTAAACGCTGTTATTGCATCTAATCTTTCTGATAATTTCAATTATATCGGTTGGGTGTGTGGTGCTATTGTATTTATTTTCTTGCTGATATCGTTAGGGCGAATAGAACTCGCAACAATTGCCTTTATGCCAATGGCAATCAGTTGGATTTGGATTTTGGGCTTAATGAGTATTTTTGATATTCAATTCAATATTGTTAATATTATATTAGCCACATTTATTTTCGGACAAGGTGATGATTACACAATATTTATGACAGAAGGATGTATGTCGGAATATGCTTATCGTAGACGGATGGTTGCCTCATTCCGAAAATCTATTCTTATTTCAGCGGCTATAATGTTTATTGGCATAGGTTCGCTAATATTTGCAAGACACCCTGCACTGTTTTCACTGGCTCAAGTTACAATAATAGGCATGTTGTCTGTTGTTATCATGTCGTTTGTCATACCTCCAATTATGTTTGAATGGCTAACCAAACAAGGTGGAAAATATCGCAAACGTCCACTAATGTTTACTACATTGCTTCGTACTTGGTATTGTGGCACAGTTTGGATATCGCAATTGTTGGTCGGTTATGCAATAGCATTTGTTATGACTATCTGCGGCTCTCGTACACTTAATTCTCGCCGACATATCCATTGGCTTATATCGAAGATACAGAAATTAGACATCTGTAAACTTATGCCTGGCATATCTTGTACGATACGCAACGAATATGGTGAAACATTTGAAAAACCATGCATCATTATTTGCAATCATCAATCAATGCTTGACCCGGTTTGCATTTTGGCGTTACACCCCAGAATACTGATGATTGGCAATGAAAAGAGCAGTCTGCACCCGCTAATGCGCATTATGTACAAATGGCTGAATTTTTACACCGTTCGGAAGGATAATCACACTCAATATAAAGATCATACGTTTGAACGTGACTTGCCATTATTCAAAGAATACATAAAAGAAGGATATTCTATTGCTGTTTATCCTGAGGGAGTGCGCAATCCGGATTCCAAGATAGTAAGATACCATAAAGGTCCTTTCTATTTGGCAAAGGAACTTGGTGTTGATATTGTGCCTGTTTTTATTCACGGCTTAAATAACATTATGCCGATAGGTAGTTTTGCCGCGAACTCCGGGTCAATAAATATAATAGTCGAAAAAAGAATTACCCCGGAAAGTCCATTATGGGATAATGATTACCAGATAATGACTAAACAAGTCCATCAATTCTATATAAAGCGGTATGCGGAACTGAAACGGGAATTTGAGACACCGAGATATTTTGAACAACTTGTCAAGGATAGGTATCTTTATAAAGGTTCTGACATTTACCTCTCCATAAAAAAGCATCTTAAACAGAATGATTGCTATTCCAAATTGATTAGTCAACTGCCGGATGAAGGAGTTATCGTTGTTGAACAATGTGGATATGGCGAGTTGCCACTTTTAATTGCATTAGTTAAGCCTAATCTTACTATATATGCACTTGACGACGAAAGTGACAAAATGTTAGTTGCCGATTATGCGGCAGAACAGATTGTCGGCAATGTACATTTCGGTCAGATGCCTCAACATTCCGATATTATAATCAAACTAAACGATAAAGGACAAATTGTATGACACGATCAATTATCATTTTAGCAGGCTGCCTTTTGGCAATATTTAGTTTGAAGGCAGAATCATCTATGCCCAAAATAGACAGTAACAACAGAGCAACATTTTGCTATGCTGACACAGCGGCAACAAATGTCAAACTTGTTGGCACAATGCTTCCTACCGGTCGAAAGATTAAGACACCAATGGGCATATTCGGCTCTCCCAAGGCTGTTGACATGACATTGATAAATGATGAATGGCAATATACAACAGAACCATTGGAATCCAATCTGTACAATTACCATTTTATAGTAGAGTATGACGAGGATGCAGATACCATCGTACTCGACAAACGTAATCAATCGGTAATGCGTGAAGGTGATGACTTTGAGAATTTCTTTGTTATCGGAAACGGAATCGGAGATTACTTTGTTGAAAAGAATGTACCGCATGGAGAAGTTTCCGAAGTTTGGTATAATTCCTCGCTTTCAGAAATGCCTCAACGCAGAATGATGGTTTATCTGCCGGCTGGATATGGAACTACATCAAAAAGATACCCTGTCCTATATCTCCTACATGGCTCCGGAGGTGATGAAGAAGCATGGTTGACATGTGGTCGTGCAGCCCAAATAATGGATAATTTGATAGCACAAGGACAATGTGAGCCAATGATTGTAGTAATGCCGAACGGTATTGCGACACGCGCCGCCGCTCCGGGCAAAGACCCGAATAATCCGAATCAAGGCGCACAAGGGATGGATTATGAAACTATGATGGGGCGCATAGAACGTGTATTTGTGACCGATGTGGTAAATTACGTTGATTCTCATTATCGCACTATTTCAGACAAAACTCATCGAGCAATAGCCGGGTTATCCCTTGGCGGTTTGCAAACGATATATATATCGGCAAATAATCCGACAATGTTCGATTATATAGGGCTTTTTTCCGCCCAAGCAACCAATGCAATGAATAATAGCAACATCGCTCGCTCATCAGAACTCGCCAAACAATGGAATGAAGCAGTAGCAACTCTGCCATTTTTAGGCAAAGGTAAATTAGGAAGCAAACTGTCGCGTATGGCAGGGAAAGTGGTAGATGGAGACTTGTCTGTCTATGCCGACATTGACAATAAATTAAAAAAACAATTTGCACCCCCCCCCACCTTGTATTACATATCTCTCGGGGCGGATGATTTTGTCAAAAAATTAAATACTGATTTTAAGAAAAAGTTAGACAAAGGCGGTTATCGCTATATGTACATTGAGACCACTGGCGGTCATACATGGGATAACTGGCGTCGCTATTTAATAGATTTTGCTCCGCGATTATTCAAAACTCAAAATAAAATAATTACAATATGAAGGCTCACATACGACAACTTCTTGAAGATGCTCTGCCATTGGCAGACTTCGATTCAGACTTTCTTTTCAGTGAATTGGACTCATTGGGAGTAACAACTATCTTGATGGTTCTTTCAGAAGAATACGGCATTGACTTGCAAGCATGCGATGCAACGCCCAAAAACTTCAAATCGCTCGATAATATAGTTGCAATGGTAGAGAATAAACTGAAAGAAAAATCAAATGATGCGAATTGACGAGTACTTGGCAAACAATGCCAGGTCATATCCTCATAAAGTGTTCGCCATCTGCAATGATGAAACGGTGACTTATGGTCAATTCTATAACCGTGTAACATCTGAGGCAAAACGATATACACCACGAATACCGGTGGTATATCGTTCTGCTCAGAGTATCAACTCCCTTGTCACATTCTTTGCCATTCTCACAGCGAATGCAATAGCTGTTCCCTTAGAAGCAGAGATGACGGATGATGCATTTAATGCGTTGCGGCAAACATTAGAAGGAGTTCACGCACCTGAAAATACCGCTATAGTATTATACACCACCGGAACTACAGGAAAATCAAAAGGAGTAATGATTAGCCATAATGCCATTGTAAGCTCTGCATTAAATTTGGTACATGGACAAAAATATGATGCAGATACAACATTTATTATAAGCGGACCGCTTAACCATATAGGAAGTCTGTCAAAAATATGGCCTGTTGTTATTAACGGAGGTTCTCTCTATATTCTAACCGGGTTAAAATCAATGGAGGAATTTTTTAATGCATTGGACTACCCTACCCCTAAAGTAGCAACATTTATGGTACCTGCCGGGTTGAGAATGTTGATGCAATTCGGAGCGGAGCGATTGTCTTTACACAAAGAGAAAATAGATTTTATTGAAACAGGAGCAGCACCAATGGCAAAATCAGATATGCAAAATCTTTGCAAATTATTGCCGAAAACAAGATTGTATAATACCTACGCTTCTACAGAAACGGGTATTGTGGCAACTTTTGAATATAGTCGTTATGGATGTATCGAAGGTTGCTTAGGTTGTCCTTTGCCAAACTCAAAAATATCTATTGATGCCGATGGTAGAATTTCAGTCTCAGGAAAGACTATAATGTCCGGATACATTGGCGACGAAGCTCTTACGAGTACCATTCTAAAGGACGGCACAATTTACACATCAGACAATGGGTATTTGGATGCTGACGGTCGATTACACCTAACCGGACGCAACGATGATGTTATAAATGTAGGTGGCTACAAAGTTGCTCCATCCGAGATAGAAAATCACGTTTTGGCTATAAATGGAATAACTGATTGTATTTGCATACCGACGAAACACCCGATATTAGGATATTCAATTAAACTATTATATACCTGTGATGACGATTGTTTAGTTACAAGCAAGGAAATCGCCACCTATCTGTCAAAACGAGTTGAACGCTATAAAATTCCACAATCTTATGCACAAGTTGATAGCATACAACGAACCTATAATGGGAAACTAAATAGAAAGTATTACATCGCTGAGGATAAATAGATTAAGCATTTTTTAGCTAAAACGATTCATTCTTCAGCCTCTGCGCAAGGTCAATGATACGAACGCATTCGTGGTCATAGTCATCATGACGTGTACGAGCAATTCATGTCTATAGGCTCTATTCCGCAAAGTTACAAAATTTTTCTTTTTGCGGAATAGATTTTGCAAACTATTTGAAAACTAAGCAAATGTAATCACGATTACGCGACAACCTGAATTGCCGTTGAAGTCCACAACTCTAAACTCGGGGCTGCATATGGGATTTGAATTTTTAGCATAAATATCACTTTTTCAAAATAGGAATTTTATATGGAGTTCCGGGTATTATCTTCATTGCAAAATGATTTGTACTTTACGAAGTTATAGAAATTTACGAAACGCAAAATAACACTCTACAATTATTTGGAATAGAGATATTTGCGTTTTTCTTTCAAAGAGACTTGTATTTATATGGCATAAGTACAATTTGTCATACTATTTAACCTATTATCTGCCCAATACGGCACCTTTACGCCTATTAGTCTAATTTATCATACTTTTATTTGTGGATTTCAAATATTTGGCTTAACTTTGCCATAAAGTTTGGTTTATTGTACTTATGGACATCTCTAAAATAATCTCGGAACGACGCAAAGCGTTGGGTATTACCCAAACGGAATTGGCGGAAATGGCAGGTGTGGGCATAGCAACAGTCAAAGATATTGAACGAGGAAAAGGAAACCCCTCGTTGAAGACTCTTGAGCAGCTGTGTACAGTACTTGGATTTGAGATTGAGTTGAAAATTAAAAGGTTGAATTATGAGAAGCATTAAGGTCTATAATAATGACATCTTTGCAGGAGTTCTTTCTGAATTGGATAATGGCAAATATTCATTCCGATATGAAGATGGATATTTCCATGATGACTCTATGCCTGAAATTTCCATTACTCTCCCGAAAATAAACCAAGAGTTTGTTTCCGATTCAATTTTCCCATTCTTCACCAATATGCTTCCGGAAGGGGGCAACCGCAAGGTTATATGCCGACAATTCAAAGTAGATGAGTCTGACTTTTTCGGTATGCTTATGGCTATGAAGGGTGCAGACTTTATAGGTGCTATAAATTTGAGATGATATGGAAGTAAAAGTTTGTCCAAGCCTGTTAACTGAAGGTTATAACACATACAGTCCGGCTGCATTGCGTCGTCTGTTTAACGGGGCATCTGTATCATATCAGCTTGACTTTGATTTTGAAAAAGATGTAGACCGCCAAGTTATAGCCGAAAATATGGGTCGTATTTCTGTCAGCGGTGCACAAGAAAAGATGTCGGCAGTTGTTGATAACGGCACAATTCGTCTTGCTTTAGTGGGAGAACGTAGCACTCATATTCTCAAACCCACACCTCTTGACTATGATCTTGTTGCCCGAAAACAGATTCCGGCTAATGAGCATTTGACTATGCAAATCGCATCTCAGGTATATGGTATAATTACAGCAGAGAATGGACTATGCTTTGACCGTTCCGGTCATCTTGCCTATATTACAAAGCGATTTGATATACTGCCCGACGGCAATAAAGCAAGGATGGATGATTTTGCTGTTATTGTTGGTCGTAATGAGCAGACTGACGGAAAATATTTCAAATATGAGGGTTGCTACGAAGATATTGCATTGGCTATCAAAAAAGTTATTCCTGCTTGGCCGGTGGCGCTTGACAGATTCTTCCGCTTGGTACTGTTTAACTACATCTACGGAAATGGTGACGCACACATGAAGAATTTCTCAATCATAAACGCTGATGGTGAGAATCGGTTGGCTCCCGCCTACGATTTGCTAAACACAAGTCTGCACCTTAATGGAGACGACTTAGGATTGAAAGGCGGTCTGCTACGCAACGGATGGAAAAGTGATGTGTTTGAAAACACCGGGCATCCTTGCAGAACCGACTTTGAAACGTTCGGCGAACAAATAGATCTTTCGCCTCGGCGTATCAGTGCAGCGATAAAAGACTTCTTGGTGCTACCGGACAAGACAATCTCATTGATAGAACGTTCATTTCTCGATAAGAAGATGCAGCGTAAATATCTTTCTATCGTAAAAGAGCGCATCAGTAGATTTAATCGTCATAGCGATTAGCCCTATGGATAACACATACCGGTGCTTTTAGACCTTCACCTCCATATCAGAAAATGCGCTGTATGGGGATGTATATGTATCTAAATTGTGATCAATAATAATAACAGCCTATTACACAAACCCATACAATGTTACATATACTACCGATATGGTACTTAATCGGCGCTGAATTTTTCAGCTTCGCTTCCTTTGCGATGCCGATAAGCTGCTTGATGTTGTACCACTTGCCGCGGAACAACGCGCCATAATAAGGAATGGGATAATAGGTTGAGTCAACCGTAGGAATACGGCTGACGATAGCGAACTTCCGGCACTTCGACTTCTTGGCGAGTTTGTCTTGCAGATCTCGCCACGGAGAAGTAGGGTCGAGCAGGTCGATTTCCTCGATGTCGCCCCGCGACGAGATGGGTTTACGCCAGTTGGCGTAAAGGATTTTGGAAATACGACCGTGCTTGTCAGCCAGAGTGAAGCGACAATAACAGGCTTCCTTTCTCAACAGGCGCACAATCTTTGTGCCGTCCTCGTTGAGAATAAGCACCGATACGGCGAAGCCGAAGTGCTTAAAGTCCTGACAGATGCCGAGAAAGTATGCGGCGAGGTCATTGTCAAGGAGGAAGTCTTCGACAGCACGGCGAGTCGCCGCTGACGAATCTTTGGCGCAGTACTGCAGTCCCGAACCGTAGCATACCTCGGCGTTGAAACACTGGCAGGTTGCCAGAGTTTCGTCTTTCTCGACGAGCGCGAGCAAGTCGAACGGCATATGATTGTCGCCGCCCCACGGGATATAAGAGAGAGTATCGTCTACGATGGTCGGCACAATATCCACATCTTCGCGGAACACTGACGCGGAATTGACTGTAAACGCGGCGCGGGCCTGATAGCCCGGCAGCGTCTCGACGGAGTTAAAATTGAGTTCAGAAAAAGAAAAGTCCATATCGATGCTGATTTTTCAGCAAAGGTATGGACGGTATGAGTTTAGCGAAAAGACGTGGTTATTTACAAGCTTTTCTAAGTCTAATCCATTCAGGTATACCTCTAAACAAGTGAACAATAATAAGTATGCTCATGGCAATACCTAAACCATAATGCCACAAGCCAAGATGCGGAATCTTGACAGGCGATAATAATTTTATGGCTCCTGTCACTAACGTCAGGAGAAATATTGTCTTAAGAATAGAAGTTGAAACATAGAACCATTTGACCTTGTTCTTCAAGGCTGAGAGCATTTTGTTGAATTGCTTCCAATGGACAATGGTAAATACACTCATTGCGAAGCCGCAGACCCAATGAATAATTTTAATTAAGTCTCGTGGTTCGATGAGTAAACCGTGTTTCTTCAGATGGAGAATTATGCCTGAAATTAGAGTGATGGCGAAAAGAATAATTATCGTCATCCCTATATTTGACTTAAGTTTTAATGATGTCATATTTGTCTATTTTGTTTAACAATACAAAATTAGTCATTTTCAGCGAGGTATCAAAGAAATACTTCAAGGTCGTTGACGCGGAAGATACAGCAGTCGCGTATTTTGCGGCACTCGCCGGAGGCAAGCAGCTTGACATTGCGCCAGCCGCCGTAGAAGTTGTATCGCAGTGAGATACAGTTATGCAGCTCCAGTATGGAGCCGTCGGATTTCCATACGGAAATATCGACAGGGTCGCCGGAGTTGAGCATAGTGCGAGCGGTAGATATGTGTATCGAGCGAGCTGCCCTTAACTAAAAACGGACTATGTGATGATTATTTAGTACCGCAACATTGTCGCACATAGAACAAATACATTATGTATATACACGAAGAGATAATTGGATAAACTTCCGTTGGGATGCTTCTGATGTATCAAACCTTTAGAAAACAGAATGTCGACAATAAAAAATTTTATTGTCGACATTCTGTTTTGAGCTATTGGGTAGAGGCTATTTAAGCTTGTCGATGATCTGCTGAATGGTCAATTCTTCTTGCTCGCCAGTTTCCATACATTTCAGTGTGACGGTGCTTTTTTCCAATTCTGTCTCGCCGATGATTGCCACGTAAGGGATGTGGTTGTCATTGGCATATCCCATCTGTTTTTTCATCTTGGCAGTTTCTGGATACAACTCGCAAGAGATGCCGGCGGCACGCAGTGATTTGATATGTTTGAGCGAAGCCGCTGCCTCTTTGTCTCCGAAGTTTACGAAGAACACTGTTGTCCCAGCCTGTGTGCCTGTTGGGTATAGGTCGAACTGGTTGAGCACGTCGTAGATGCGGTCTGCGCCGAAAGAAATGCCCACGCCTGACACGCCTGGAAGTCCGAACACGCCGGTAAGGTTGTCGTAGCGTCCGCCGCCGGTGATGCTTCCAATCTGCACGTCATTGGCTTTCACTTCGATGATTGTGCCGGTGTAGTAATTCAAACCGCGTGCCAGCGACACGTCAAGTTCCAAAGTGGCGTTGATGCCGATTTCATCAGTCTGACCGATTACGAAACGCAGTTCCTCAATACCCTTTTTGCCGATTTCTGAAGTGGCAAGCAACTGTTCCAGACTCTCAAGTTTCTCGTTGTTTGAACCTGAAAGCGTAAGCAATGGTTGCAACTGGTCAACAGCGGCTTGGCTGATTCCTTTTTCAAGAAGTTCGGCATTGACATTGTCGATGCCGATTTTGTCGATTTTGTCGATAGCCACAGTGATGTCGACAATCTTGTCTGGTTCGCCGATAACTTCGGCAATGCCCGACAACACTTTGCGGTTGTTGAGCTTTATGGTGATGTTTATGCCGAAGCGTTGAAACACGTCGTCGATAATCTGCAGCAAGTCAATTTCGTTGAGCAGAGAGTCGGTGCCTATAACGTCGGCGTCACATTGATAGAATTCGCGATAGCGTCCTTTTTGAGGGCGGTCGGCGCGCCATACTGGCTGAATCTGGAATCGCTTGAACGGGAATTGCAGTTCGCCGCGGTGTTGAACCACGAAGCGGGCAAATGGCACCGTAAGGTCGTAGCGCAACCCCTTTTCGCAGAGTGCGGATGTCAATCGCGGACAGTTGCGGTCAAGCAGTTGTTCGTCCGATGCGTTCTTGAGGAAGTCTCCGGAGTTGAGTATTTTGAAAAGCAGTTTGTCGCCTTCTTCTCCGTATTTGCCCATCAGAGTGGAGAGATTCTCCATCGCCGGGGTTTCAATCTGTCGGAATCCGTGAAGTGCGAAAACTTGTTTGATTGTGTCGAATATGTAATTACGCTTTGCCATCTCCGCAGGGGAGAAGTCGCGCGTTCCTTTGGGTATGGATGGTTTCTGTGCCATTTTTATATAATCTTTAAAACGTTGCACAAAAGTAGTGCAAATAATTTGTTTTTCATATCAATTTGGACTAATTTGTCGCTTGCCGGCTATGCCGTAGGCGCATATTAGTCGCGACGCCCAAGAAAAATGAAAATGTAGTAGACAAGCGTGGCAAGACTTGCGAGAGCTGCGACAACGTAGGTGTAGGCGGCTGATTTCAGCGCGTCTTTTGCCTGCGCTGTGGTTTGCCCGTATGTGATACCCGCGTTGCTTAACCATGCCATAGCCCGCTGGCTGGCATTGATTTCAACAGGGAGTGTCACGAAGGAGAACAGTGTGGTGAGTGCATACAAGCCGATGCCGAACAACAGAAGCCCGGGGAAGATGTTGAGAAGCACAATTCCTGCAAGCAGTATCCACGGCATTACGTTTGATGCAAAACTAACCGCAGGCACGAGGTTGGACCGCAGTTGAAGAAAAGAATATTTTGTGGCATGCTGCACGGCGTGGCCGCATTCGTGGGCGGCAACGGCCGCCGCTGCCACGCTGCTGCCGTAGTACACATTGCGGCTAAGATTGACGGTCAATGTGGCTGGATTGTAATGATCGGTCAGTTGTCCTTCTATTTGTGTTACTTTCACGTTGTTGATGCCATTGTCGCGCAGCATTTTTTCTGCCACTTGAGCGCCAGTCATTCCGTTGCTTAATGGCGTTTTCGAATAGGTGCTGAATTTGCTTTTAAGAGAAGCCTGCACGGCATAACTTGCCACTGCGATTGCGATGAATAGTATAAAATACATAATCGTTTAAGTTTATAGGTAAGTATATATAAACGATTTGGCAAAATTTGTGCCAAAAGAAAAACGGCGGAGGTGGATTGACACCTTCGCCGTTAAATGCAATGCTGTGTGTTGACTATTTGTCAGTTTTGAGCCATTTGTCAAACCAGCCGAAGAATTCGCGTTGCCACAAAAGAGCGTTCTGGGGCTTGAGAATCCAGTGGTTCTCGTTAGGATAAACAAGCATGCGGGTGGGGATGCCGCGGAGTTTGGCGGCGTTGAATGCCATCATTCCTTGCGAGGCAAGAATGCGATAGTCCTTTTCTCCCACAGAAATCATGATTGGAGCGGTCCATTTGTCAACGGCCTTGTGCGGTGAGTTGGCATACGTGCGCTGTGCGACGGCGTTGTTTTTGTCCCAGAATGCTCCTCCAAGATCCCAATTCGCAAACCACATCTCTTCAGTTTCAAGATATTGTGACTCAGCGTTGAAAATACCGGCATGGGCAAAGAGCGCGGCGAAACGGTTGTCGTGATGTCCGGCAAGCCAATAAACGGAGAATCCGCCATAACTTGCGCCTGTGGCGCCGATATGGTCGGCGTCAACATATGGACGTTGTTTTACATAGTCGACAGCCGAAAGGTAGTCCTTCATGTTCTGACCACCATAGTCACCTGAAATCTGTGCGTTCCATTCTGTGCCGAATCCTGGAAGACCACGACGGTTTGGCGCAATGACGATATAGCCTTGCGATGCCATCAGACGGAAGTTCCAACGGTAGCTCCAGAATTGGCTCACTGCCTGTTGCGGACCACCTTGACAGTAAAGAAGGGCTGGGTATTTCTTGTTGGGGTCAAAGTTCGGAGGGAGCACTACCCATGTGAGCATCTCTTTGCCGTCGGTTGTAGGCACCATCACTTTCTCCACGGTTACAGGAGAGAGTTGGTTGAGGAGGTCTGTGTTGACGTTTGTCAATTGCTTGTCGCTTTTCTTGTCGACAATGAAGATTTCGTTAGGATACTCCAATGAGTGGCGCAGGGCAACCACTCTTTTCTCATCTACAGGAGCAAGAGTTGCATAGTCGCACATCTGGTCGGCGATAGTTTCAACCTTCTTGGTCTTGACGTCGATTGAGAAAATCGGTGACGGTCCGTGGTATGGGGCGATGAAATAGATTGCCTTGCCGTTTGGATTCCACGCTATCGAAAGGGCTGTGTAGTCCCAGTTTTCTGTGAGGTCGGTTTTTACGCCCGTCTTGATGTCGAGGACGAATATGCGGTTCTTGTCTGACTCATATCCGTCGTGTTCCATTGACAACCATGCGAGTTTGTCGCCTTTGGGAGAGAATGTAGGGTTTGTGTCGTAGCCCATCATTCCCTCGGTGAGGTTCTTGGTCTCTTTAGTCTCGAGATTGTACAGATAAATGTCGGAATTTGTGGAGAGACTGTATTCCATGCCAGTCTTCTTGCGAGAAGAGTAGGCGATTGTTTTTGAATCAGGAGACCAGGAGAATGATTCAGTGCCACCGAACGGAAGCATCGGGCATTCATAAGGCTCGCCCTCCATGATGTCTACAATGTCGGAGATTCCGTCTTCCGACACGTTGCCAATAAATGGGTGCGGAATTTCGGTAACCCAGTGGTCCCAGTGTTTATACATCAGGTCGTCGACAATTTTCACATCGGCTTTGTCAAGGTCAGGATACACGTCGGTCGACGCTTTACCATATTTGATGTTGCGGATGAGCAGAATCTTTGTCTCGTCGGGGGAGAACAAGAAACCGTCGATGCCTTTTTCAACATTGGAAATTTGTTTGCGGTTTTCTCCGTTTGGATCCATAGTGAAAAGCTGCATTCCGTCGTCGGTGGATGAAAGGAACGCAATCTTTGTGCCGTTTTTGATCCAAACAGCGCCAACCTCGCTTTCTGCGGTGTTGGTGATTTTTTGAGGATTGCTTCCGTCAATGTTCATTGTCCACAATTCCTTGTTGCCCTTGTCGGCCTTAAGGCTGATGAACTCGACGTTGTAGAGAATCTTTTTCTTGTCGGGGGAAACTTGTGGGTCGGTTACGCGGCCGAATGCCTCCATGAGCTCTGGAGTCATCTTTCCGTCGACAACTTTGAAATCCGGACGCGAGATTATTTCCGCGCCTGTCGCTTCGTTTGCAACCGTCGATGCGACGGCTAAGATGGAAGCTGCCATGATTGTCTTGTTAAAGTTCATTTAAAAATTCTTTTTATGTTTGTTGTTCTGAAATTTGCTTTCGTATTGACGTTGTGAACCGAAAAGCTCGGCGATGAGATCTTTTCTTCCCAGGCGAATCAGCGATCGGCGGATGTCGGCGGCAAACTCTTTTTTATACCAGAAGAAGTATTGACGCTGAGCTTCTTTTTCTTTTGGCGTTTTGGCTGTAAACACGGGCTGCAGCGTGTATGGGTGGTAGCCCGTGTAGTAGATTTCAGACGCCAAAGTCATAGGTGTTGGAGTGAAGTCCTGCACCTGTTCCAGGTGAAAGTTCAGTTTCTTGGTGATGGCGGCAAGCTCAGCCATGTCTGTCTCCCTGCATGCCGGATGCGAGGAAATGAAGTAAGGAATCAGTTGCTGCCGTAGTCCGTATTTTGCATTGAGCTCATCAAAAAGTTTGTTGAACTTACGGAACAAATTGAATGACGGTTTACGCATGCAGTTCAGCACGGTGTCGGATGTGTGTTCGGGCGCTACTTTCAGCCGTCCGGAAACGTGCTTTACAATCAGTTCCTCCAGATATCTTCGGTTTGATTGGTTTACTTTGGCATTGCGGTTTTCTGCAAATGCAAGGTCGTAGCGCACACCGCTGCCGATGAACGATTTCTTGATTCCTGGCAGACTGTCGACGGCATGGTATACCTCGAGCAGACGTTGGTGGTCGTTGTTGAGATTTTTGCAAGGGGCAGGGTGCAGGCACGACGGGCGTTGGCATTTCTTGCAAATGTCAAGGTCGTGGCCGTGCATGTCGTACATGTTTGCCGATGGCCCGCCAAGGTCGGAGATGTAACCTTTGAAGTCCGACATCTGTGCAACTACTTTAGCCTCGTCGACAATTGATTTCTGACTTCGGGACGAGATGAATTTGCCTTGATGTGCAGAAATGGTGCAGAATGCACAACCACCGAAGCATCCGCGGTGCATGTTGATGGAATGCCGGATCATCTCATAGGCGGGAATCCTTTTTCCGTTGTAGCGGGGATGTGGCATTCTGGTGTAGGGCAGGTCGAACGACTTGTCCATTTCCGCTTGTGTCATTGGCGGATACATGGGGTTGACCTTTACCGCCACATTGCCTGTGGCTTGCCAAATGGTGTTGCCGTTCCAACGGTTGGACTCGATTTCGATATGCTTGAAGTTTTCGGCCTGATGTTTTTTGCTCTTCAGACATTGCTCGAAAGAATGCAGCACAACGTCTGTCTCGGATTGTTTCGGAATGTCGCTGTTTTTCTTCAAAACGACAGTTTGGCGAATGTCGTCAATGTCGTGGATGTCGCTTCCGTTCTCCAATCGTTTGCACAGTTCGACAATGGGACGTTCACCCATGCCGTATATGAGCATGTCGGCTCCGCATTCCGTAAGAATTGAAGGACGCAGCCGGTCTGCCCAATAGTCGTAGTGCGACACGCGGCGTAGCGAAGCCTCAATGCCTCCTACAACAACGGGGGTGTCGGGAAACAGACGTTTCAGAATCTGAGTGTAGACGATTGTCGGATAGTCGGGGCGTGCGCCATGGCGTCCGTTGGGGGTATAGGCGTCGTCGCTGCGTCGTCTGCGCGCAGCGGTATAGTGGTTCACCATGGAGTCCATTGCGCCGGCGGAAACGCCGAAGAACAGTCGCGGGGCTCCAAGCTTTTTAAAGTCGCGCAGGTCGTCTTGCCAGTTCGGTTGAGGCACGATTGCCACATTGTAGCCTTCGTGCTCGAGGATGCGTCCCAAGACAGCGCAGCCCATTGACGGATGGTCGATATATGCGTCGCCGGAGAATAGAATCACGTCGATGTGGCCCCATCCCAGCCGTTCAATTTCCTTTTTGGTTGTAGGCAGCCAAAGGGGTTTGTTTTGTTTATGTGGTGATTGTTCTGTCATTTCATCTCGTTTAGTTTGTCCTCCAGTCGAATCATCTCATCCCGTAATTGAGCGGCGGTGATGAAGTCCATATTCTTTGCGGCGGCAACCATATCGGCTTTCGTTTTCTCGATTGCTTTTTCGAGATTGTCTTTCGACATGTATGCAACGACAGGGTCGGCGGCGATATGATGTAAGGAGTCAATGTCGTAAATGCTTGATGTCGCCTTTTTAGAAGTAGACTTCTTTTGCTTGTTTTCCGACTCCTCCTTATTGTCGACTCCGACAACGCGGATGCGCTCTTTGACAATTGCCTGAGGGGTGATTCCATGCTCTTCGTTGTATTGAAGCTGTATTGCCCTGCGGCGTTCCGTCTCGTCGATTGTCTGCTGCATGGATTCTGTAATTTTGTCGGCATACATTATAACAGTGCCGTTAAGGTTTCGTGCGGCGCGTCCTACGGTCTGTGTCAGAGAGCGGTGTGAGCGAAGGAAGCCTTCTTTGTCGGCGTCGATTATTGCAACCAGCGACACTTCCGGAAGGTCCAGTCCCTCACGGAGCAGGTTTACGCCTATGAGCACATCAATTTCTCCAGCCCGCAAATTGTCGAGAATCTGAATGCGGTCCATAGTGTCAACGTCTGAATGGATATACGCGCAGTTGATGTCGAGTTTGGTTAGGTAGCTGGACAGCTCTTCCGCCATGCGTTTTGTCAAAGTTGTCACCAGCACGCGCTCATTGCGCTCAATGCGCAGATGAATCTCCTCGAGAAGGTCGTCAATCTGACCCTTTGACGGACGGACAAGAATTTTTGGGTCGAGCAATCCGGTCGGGCGGATTAATTGTTCTACAATCACGCCCTCAGATTTGTTCAATTCATATTCTGCCGGAGTGGCGCTGACATATATAGTCTGATGCGTGGCTTCCTCGAATTCCTCGAATTTCAGCGGACGGTTGTCAATTGCCGCAGGCAGCCTGAAACCGTATTCAACAAGGTTCATTTTTCTTGAAATGTCGCCTCCGTACATGGCGCGAATCTGTGGAATCGTGACGTGGCTTTCGTCGATTATTGTCAAGAAATCTTTTGGAAAATAGTCAAGCAGGCAGAATGGACGCACGCCTGGCAGACGCCCGTCGAAATATCTGGAATAGTTTTCTATGCCGGAGCAATAGCCCACTTCCCGCATCATCTCCAAGTCGTAGGTCACACGTTCGTAAAGCCGTTTGGCCTCGACCTCACGGCCTTCGTTGCGGAACATGTCGACTTGTTTGCCCAAATCCAACTCGATTTGGTGTATGGCTGATGCTGTGCGTTCTTTTGTGGAAACAAAGATGTTTGCCGGGAAAATCTTATATCCTTTAAGCTGTAGTTCCGTTTCCATCGTTTCCGGATTGAGCGATGATATGGATTCGATTTCATCGCCCCAGAAGATGATGCGTATTATGATTTCCTCATATGCCAGATACAGGTCGACAGTGTCTCCTTTAACACGAAACTGCCCGCGACCCAGCTCCATCTCTGTCCGGGAGTAGAGCGAGTCGACAAGGTTGCGTAGAAAGACGTTGCGGGCTATTTTTTGTCCCACTTTTATTTCTACTACGTTCTTGTCGAAGTTCTCCGGATTGCCAATGCCGTACAGACACGACACGGATGAAACGATAACCACATCGCGTCTGCCCGACAATAGAGCTGTCGTTGCGGCAAGACGCAAACGGTCTATCTCGTCGTTTATCATCAAGTCCTTCTCGATATATTTGTCGGACGATGGAATGTATGCCTCGGGTTGGTAGTAGTCGTAGTAGGAAACGAAATAATGGACAGCGTTTTTTGGGAAAAACGATTTGAATTCAGCATACAACTGGGCGGCAAGCGTTTTGTTGTGCGACAAAATCAAAGTCGGACGATTGACTCGTTCGATTACGTTTGCCATCGTGAAGGTCTTGCCGGAACCAGTGACGCCCAGAAGGGTTTGGTAGTCGGCTCCGTTCTTAAGCCCGTTGCACAATTCCTCAATGGCCTGCGGCTGGTCGCCTGTCGGTTTGTATGCAGATTCAATTTTGAAGTCCATTGTTGCGTTTTATTGTTGAATGCGTTTGAGGAGTAAAACCTCTTTTTTGTTTCTGTCAAGGAGACGTATTGTCTTCCCTCCGTTTTCACGCTTTATGATTTCCGTCTCTTCCAATGCAACCATAAAGTCGCGTTCAACAGCCATCTTGCTGTCTTCACACTTCATTCTGGAGACAATGATGTTTTGGAACTGTATGAACCAGTCTTTGTTGCGGTCCAATCCGATGTCGCCGTTGAAAATGTTGCAACCGGTTTTGCCATGGATTTTCAATTCCGGAACATCGACAACAATTTCAAGATTGCTGTCTTCGATTTCATTGCCGTTGATTTTGTCTATTCTCCACATTCCTGTCATGACGTCGGCATTGTGGCGTTTGGCATGGACAACAATATTTCCGCGCTTGTCGAGAAGGTCGAGATAATAAATGTCGTTCTTCTTTTTAGTTATAGTGTATGAGCAGGCATCGCCCAATCCGGTTTTTATATCGTCCTCTTCGCGGATATATGCACTTGGTAGATGAGTCATTTCTATCTCGGACACCGAGATGTGGCCTCTCTCCGGAATCTCGAAGCACGCATTGACAACATTTCCTCCCACATCACCATAGATTCTGCCGTCGGAGGCGTTTATGTCAATGTAAGGCGCGGAGTCGCGCAGATTCATATCTCTTCCGTTGGCGGAGAGAATTATCCATTCGCCATAGATGCGGCTGCCGGAAACCTGAGTGTTGGCAGATGTGCTGTAGGCAACCCTATTGGATTGTCTGACTCCGGATTCTGGAGTCTCGCAGAATGCCTCCGCCCCAAAAAGCATAGATGAGGAAAGGAGGATGGCGGATAAGCTGTATTTGATATTCATAAATTTATTCATCAATCCAATGTTTTCTGATGGGATATTTAACAGGGCGTATAAGCAAACGCAATGATGTGGTGTAGAACAGATATGCCCAAACCCAATTTATCAATACGTTGACCTTGTTTCTCATGCCGAGTATCGATATGAGATGGATGAACATCCATGTCGCCCATGCAGGACGTCCGTAGAGATATGCAAACTTCAAATCGCACACTGCGCGATTTCGTCCAATTGTAGCCATAGAGCCTTTGTCGACATATTTAAACGCCGTGTCGGCTCCGGTGTTGAGCCGCTTGGCAAGATGTTTGGCTTGCTGTATTGCAACCTGTGCCACTTGCGGGTATCCGTTGGGATGCGACTCGTCTTCCAGATAGGCGATGTCGCCAAGGGCATAGATGTTGTCGTATCCCTTTATTTTGCAGTTTGAGTCAACAATGTAGCGGTTTCCGCGGGTGATTGAATCATCGCTGATGCCATTGATTTTATTGCCTGTGATACCTGCTGTCCAAATCAGCGTCTCGCAATAGATTTCCTCGCCGGTCGACAGGTGAAGTACATTGTTTTCATATGACTTCATCATACAGTTTAGCCTGGTCTCAATCATGAGATGCCCCAAGTAGACTTTTGCATCGTGTGACGCTCTTTCGCTCATTGTGCGGAGAAAGCGGTCAGTGCCCTCAATCAGAATCACTCTGACATCGTCAATGTCGATTTCGGGATACTCTTTGTTTAGGATATATCGTTTCATCTCGCCGAGCGCGCCGGCAACCTCAACGCCAGAAGGTCCGCCGCCCACAACGACAAAACTTAACAGTTGGCGTCTGCGTTCGCGGTCGGTGGTGATGCAAGCGCGTTCAAGTCGGTCGAGAATTTCGTTGCGCAGGCGTATAGCCTCAGCGGTGGATTTGAGCGTGTGCACTTTTTCCTTCAGTTCCGGCTGGTTGAAGAAGTTGTTGGTCGTTCCGGAAGCGATTACCAATTGGTCATATTTGATTGTCTCAAATTGCGTGCGGACGGTTGAGTTCTTGCTGTCGATTTCCAAAACCTCGCCGAAGTGGTAATTGGTATTTTTGAGACGTCTCATTTCCCGACGGAACGGGAAGGATATGCTGCTCGGCTCAAGTCCGGAAGATGCTATTTGATAGAAAAGCGGTGGGAAACTATGAAAATTGTTTTTGTCCAAAATGGTGACTCTGAATTTATTCTTGTCAAGTTCCTTTGCCAAATTGAGTCCGGCAAAACCGCCTCCGATTATCACAATGTGTTGTAGTTTCTCCATATAAGGGTCTATAAATTGTCGAATGAAATAATAAAAAACACAAACAGCCTGCTATCTTCTCTTGCAAAGATACGCATTTATTGGCGATTTTGGATTACATTTGCAGTCAATCTGGATATTATTATGAACAATTATAGGTATATACGAAGTTTTTTATTGATTTTAATATTGTCGGTGACCTCTTTGACTGGCGTTTGCCAATTGAACACGGAGCGGTTGCTGACAATTGGTAGAAATGCGCTTTATTTTGAGGACTATCTTCTTTCAATACAATACTTCAACCAAGTGATAAAGGTTAAACCTTATCTTGCCGATCCGTATTTTTTTAGAGGACTTGCCAAATTCTATCTTGAAGACTATAGTGGCGCGGAGGCGGATTGCACGATGGCTATCGACCGCAATCCGTTTGTTGTGGACGCCTATGAGGTCAGGGCTTTGTCGAGGTTGCAGACGGGAAAATATCTTGATGCGGTGAAGGATTATGATAAAGGATTGGAGTTCTTGCCTGAGAATAAGGTGTTTATGCTTAATAAGGCAATAGCGTTGCAGAACGCCGGGGAGTTTGGCGACTCGCATGCGGCATATGACGAGTTGTTGCAGAAGTTCCCGAAATACGACAAAGGCTATCTCGGACGTGCGCAGTTGTGTCTGGCCGAAAAAGATTCGTTGGCGGCACTGCCCGACCTTGACAAATGTTTGGAGCTGAATGCCAACACGATTGAAGCATACCTTATGAGGGCGGATATACATTATGGAAAAAGTAAGGATTGCGAAGCTGCGGTGAAAGATTTGGATGCGGCGGTCAAACTTTCGCCGAAGGAGGCGGGGCTGTTTATAAACAGGGCGTATCTTAAATATAATTTGGAGGATTATTTCGGGGCGATGGCTGATTTCGACTATGCGATAGGATTGGATCCTGAAAATGTGACGGCAAGGTTCAACCGAGGTCTTCTGAGGATGGAGGTGCAAGATGTGAATAAGGCTATAGAAGATTTCACGGCCGTTATCAGTATGGAACCCGACAATGACAAGGCGGTCTACAACAGGGCGGTGCTTTATCAGCAGCTGCGCCAATATAGAAAAGCCATCGCTGACTACGATAAGGTGATAGGAAAGTATCCGTATCTGTCGGCGCTGTATTTTGCAAGGGGCGAATGCAAGCGCATGATGGGCGATATGAAAGGCGGTGAGCGTGATTACAACAAATCGCGGGATATGCAGCGCCGGCATGAGGAGCGCCGGCATATTGTGGCGGACACTGACGATAAGCGGAAAGACGACTATGCGGAGGAAAATCCAGAAGATGTCATGAAGCGGCTCACTTCGCTTGAGACTGTTGATGAGAAGCATGATGTGAAACCTGAATACGACAATAAATACCGAGGCAAGATACAGAATTACGACATACCTGTGAGGGTGGAGGATTCGTATGTGTTGAGTTATTATGACAGAACTACGGAGCTTAGGACGGATGCCTTCTATCAGAAAGAGTTGGACGAGCTTAACTCCAGCCTGTATCTAAGAGACCGGCTGTTTATGACAAATGCCGAACATAAATTAATTGAGCAGGAGATTGAAAAACAGTTTGAACTGATACGCCACTATACGGCGTTGCTCAACAACGGCGACAAGCGTGCTGTGGACTATTTCGGCAGAGCGATAAGCTATATGATGGTGAAAAATTATGATTCCGCGATACAGGATTTGTCGGAGGCGGTTAAATTGAGTCCGCGTTTCGCATTGGCATATTTTGTCAAGGCGTGTGCCCGCGAGGCGCAAGAGCGGAGCAGAAGGGTGTCGTCGGAAAAAAGCAATAGGGATGACATAATGGCTGAAAATGCAAGATATGCAGAGATCGTGGCAGACTACGACAAGGCGGTTGAGCTGTCGCCGCGCCTGATATATGCATACTTCAACAAGGGCAATCTGTTTTATATGCGTGACGACTACACTTCGGCGATAAGTTGCTATACAAAGGCGATTGAGATAAAGCAGGATTTCGGAGAGGCTTATTACAATCGGGGAATAGCTTTTTTCCGTATGGGCAATTTCGACAAGGGTATGGCTGACTTGAGTCGCGCGGGAGAACTCGGAATAATGTCGTCGTATAATTTGATTAAACGGATGAGGCGTAACTCAAAATGATAAGGCGGGGCTTAAAAAAAAGACCAAATATATTTGCCATACTGATAAAATGAGTAATTTTGCAGCCGAATCATGCGTTAGTTGTATTTATGCAATGATTAAAAAACAGAAAAATTATGAATATTAAATTTCCAGATGGAAGCAGCAGGCAATTCGAGGCTGGCGTAACGCCGCTTCAGATTGCGGAAGGAATCAGTCAGCGACTCGCAAAAGACGTGCTCGCTGCAACGGTCAATGGTGAAGAATGGGATTTGACACGTCCAATTGTAAACGACGCGGAAATCAAACTTTTCAAGTGGGATGACCCAGAGGGAAAACATGCGTTTTGGCATACATCGGCACACTTGCTTGCCGAGGCTCTGCAGGAGTTGTATCCAGGCGTTAAATTCGGTATCGGTCCGGCGATTGAGAACGGATTCTATTATGATATAGATCCAGGAGAAAACACAATCACAAGCGCCGACTTTGCCAAAATTGAAAAGAAAATGCAGGAGCTTGCTTCAAGAAAAGAAGCGGTGGTGCGTAAAGATATCTCAAAGGCCGACGCGTTGAAAATGTTCGGCGACAGAGGCGAAACATACAAATGCGAGCTTATCAGCGAGCTTGAAGACGGCTCGATTACTACTTATACGCAGGGTGCGTTTACGGATTTGTGCCGTGGCCCGCATATCCCGAACACGGGTGCTATAAAGGCTGTAAAGGTACTTTCTTTGGCTGGCGCATATTGGCGAGGCGATGAGAAGCGCAACCAGTTGGTTCGTGTGTATGGCATTTCTTTCCCGAAAAAATCTATGCTTGACGAGTATCTTGTGATGCTTGAAGAAGCCAAGAAACGCGACCACCGTAAAATCGGCAAGGATATGGAGCTGTTCATGTTCTCGGAAAAGGTGGGCAAAGGTTTGCCAATGTGGCTACCGAAAGGAACAGACCTCCGTTTGCGTCTGCAGGACTTCTTGCGCAAGATACAGCGTGGCTATGACTACAAAGAAGTCATCACTCCGCCGATTGGAAACAAGATGCTTTATGTGACCTCCGGACACTATGCAAAATATGGCAAAGACTCATTCCAACCCATCCACACTCCAGAGGAAGGCGAGGAATATTTCTTGAAGCCTATGAACTGCCCTCACCACTGTGAGGTTTACAAGAATTCGCCGCACTCATATCGCGAGCTTCCGTTGAGAATCGCAGAGTTCGGTACGGTTTGCCGTTATGAGCAGAGTGGCGAGCTCCACGGCTTGACTCGCGTGAGAAGTTTCACGCAGGACGATGCCCATATTTTCTGCCGCCCAGACCAGGTGAAGGATGAGTTCCTCAGAGTGATGGACATCATCTCTATCGTGTTCAAGGCTATGAAGTTTGAAAGCTTCGAGGCTCAGATTTCATTGCGCGACAAGGTGAATCGTGAGAAGTATATCGGATCGGAAGACAACTGGGAAAAAGCCGAACAGGCTATTATCGAGGCTTGCCATGAAAAAGGCTTGCCTGCGAGAATTGAATATGGCGAAGCGGCGTTCTATGGCCCTAAGCTCGACTTTATGGTAAAGGATGCGATTGGCCGCAGATGGCAGCTTGGCACGATTCAGGTGGATTACAATTTGCCAGAGCGTTTTGAGCTGGAATACACTGGCTCTGACAATCAGAAACACCGTCCGGTGATGATTCACCGTGCGCCATTTGGCTCGATGGAGCGTTTCGTGGCTGTTTTGCTTGAGCACACAGCTGGCAACTTGCCGTTGTGGCTGGCTCCGGAGCAGGCGGTAATCCTCCCGATTAGCGAGAAATTCAACGACTATGCCGACAAAGTCCGTTTGGAATTGGCAAAGAGCGATATCCGCGCCACTGTCGACAATCGAAACGAGAAGATTGGAAAGAAAATTCGCGACAATGAGTTGAAACATATCCCGTATATGCTGGTTGTTGGCGAAAAAGAAGTTAATAATGGTGAAATTTCTGTAAGAAAACAGGGCGAGGGCGATAAAGGTTCGGTAAAAATCTCTACCTTTGCCGAGAATTTTCTCCATGAAATGGAAGAACTTACAAAATATTAATACAACTGAATGGCAAAAACACCAATAGGAGGGGCACCGAAATTTGCTCCACAACGCAGGAACGACCCGAAGAATTCCAAGAAAGAGGGATATCCAATCAATGGACAAATCCGCGCAAAGGAAGTTCGTTTGGTCGGTGACAACGTAGAGCAAGGAGTGTATACACTACATCAGGCATTGCAGATTGCGGAGAATCAGGGACTGGATCTTATTGAGATTTCTCCGAATGCAGAGCCGCCAGTGTGCAGGGTGCTTGACTATCAGAAATTTTTGTATCAGCAAAAGAAACGGTTGAAGGAGCAGAAGTCGAAATCAACTAAGGTAGTCGTTAAGGAAATCAGATTCGGACCACAAACCGATGCCCACGATTACAATTTCAAGTTGAAGCATGCGATGGGCTTCTTGCAGGAAGGCGCAAAAGTGAAGGCGTATGTGTTCTTCCGTGGCCGCTCGATTTTGTTCAAGGAACAAGGAGAGGTGTTGTTGCTTCGCTTTGCCAATGATTTGGAAGAGTATGGCAAGGTAGAGCAGATGCCTGTATTGGAAGGAAAGCGTATGATAATAATGCTGACTCCCAAGAAAAAATAAGGCTTTAAGCAATAAATAAAATAGTAATTTAAAAAGAAAAAAAGATGCCAAAGGTTAAGACTAATTCCGGTGCCAAAAAGAGGTTTGCCCTTACCGGATCAGGAAAAATTAAAAGAAAACATGCTTATAAAAGTCACATTCTTACGAAGAAGACTAAAAAGCAGAAGAGAAACCTCGGTCACTTTGCTACATTGACTGCAGCCGATACTCGCAACCTTCGCGATTTGCTTGCAATCAGATAGTGGGTAAAGTTTCGTACTTTTAATTACAACATTTTATATTTTTATTAACCGAATGTTTAGCCCAAAGAGCAGAAATGCCGCTGACATTCAAAAATTTAAGAAAAAATGCCAAGATCAGTAAATCACGTAGCATCAAGAGCTAAAAGAAAAAGAATTCTCAAACTCACGAGAGGTTATTATGGTTGCCGCAAGAATGTGTGGACTGTAGCCAAGAATACTTGGGAAAAGGGTTTGACTTACGCTTATCGTGACCGTAAGAACAAAAAACGCAATTTCCGAGCATTGTGGATTCAGAGAATCAATGCAGCTGCTCGCTTAGAAGATTTGTCATACTCTAAGTTGATGGGTCTTATCCACAAAGCGGGAATCGAAATCAACCGCAAGGTCCTTGCTGACCTCGCAGTTAACAATCCTGCTGCTTTCAAGGCTATCGTAGAGAAGGTTAAGAACGCCTAATTCGCTGCGAGGGAAATAATAAAAAAAGTCTCAAGAAATTGAGACTTTTTTATTGCCCGGATATTTGGATGGTCAGAATAAAATTACTAAATTTGCAGTAGAGAAAGAGATAAAACCACATCAAAGCAGATTGGGAAACTCATCAAATAATTTAGAAATGCCGAGACTTTTTCTTTCTCTAATGGCGGGCCTCAATCCGTAAGGATGTCGAAAGACCGGAGGATTACAGCAGAGGGAGAATACTCAAATCCTGTCTATCGGAGTTTCAGCACACTCTTTGATGTGGCTTCTATATGGTGGCGGAGAGTTTTTCTCTGCCACTTTTTTTATACAAAGTGTAACGAATTATGGACGGTAATTTTTGGACATATATTTTATTGTGTTTTACGTCGTTTTTCACGTTGGTCAATCCGTTGGGTATAATGCCCGTGTTTTTGACCATGACGCAAAGTATGGGCGATGTTCAACGCAAGAAGATAGTGCGCAAGTCGACGGTGATAGCCTTTTTGACGCTTGTCTCGTTTACCGTGTTCGGACGTTTCTTGTTTATGGTGTTCGGCTTGTCGACCAATGGATTTCGTTTGGCTGGTGGAATTGTTATCTTTAAGATCGGTTGGGATATGCTGCAAGCAAAGTTTACTCGGATGAAACTTGCCGACACCGAAATAAAAGAATATGCCGACGACATTTCGATTACCCCGCTTGCCATACCGATGTTGTGTGGTCCTGGCGGTATTGCCAATGGTATCGTGTTGATGGAGGATGCACGGACGCCTCTCTATGTGGCGGGGCTTGTCACGGTCATTGCGGTTGTGTTCTTAATCACATATCTTATCTTGAAGGCTTCAACGCGTTTGGTTGAGATTATTGGCGAAACGGGCAATAATGTGATGATGCGCCTTATGGGGCTCATCTTGATGGTGATTGCCGTGGAGTGCTTCGTCAGCGGATTGCGACCGATTGTGAAAAGTATGATTGACTGTTGATGTTGTCTATGGACGCCGCAGCCTTATAGATAAGGGTTGCTTGTCTGCTCGAAGCCGATGCTTGTCTTCTCTCCGTGTCCTGGCAAGACGATTGTTTGCCGAGGGAGAGTCAACAATTTATTCTCAATGCTTTCTATCAGTGTGGAATAGTCGCCGCCGGGAAAATCAGTCCTTCCGATGCTCAAATGGAAGAGGGCGTCGCCTGAGAATACTAAATCGTGTTTTGGAAAATAAAATGCAGAATGTCCTTTTGTATGCCCGGGAATGTGTAGAACGCGGCATTCGGAGTCGGCAACGTTGAGCGTTTGCCCGTCGCTCAAAGGATTCTTGATGTCAATGTCCTTGCTTGAGTATGGGAAACCAAACATCTGTGCTTGCTGAGTGAGATGTCCTGCAAGATATGCGTCGGCTGGGTGGCACGATGTTGCGATATCGAAGCGGTCTTCAATGAACGCATTTCCGGCAGAATGGTCGATGTGCATATGCGTGTTTAGCAGATGCTTTATCTCAAGATTGTTGTTGCGTATAAAGTCGGTCAACAGAGATTTCTCTCTTTCGCTGTTGCATCCCGGGTCGATGATGGCTGCATGGCGTGAAGTTTCGTCCCACACTACATAAGTGTTTTCGGCGAAAGGGTTGAATATGAATGCCTGTATTTTCATAGACTTACGTATATCACTTTTTTTGTTTTGAAGAAATCCTCCTCAAAGTACAATGATAGGTCGGTTTCGATGACGTTACTGCCAAACTGCTTTGTTTCTGCCGAGAGGTCGCCGCCTTTCAGGCATATCAGGCCGTTAGGAATGCTGTTTATGCAGTCGTTCTTTATGTGCCTTTTAGCCAATGTCGCGAGTAGCGGTAGTTCCATAACTGCGCGCGACACGGCAAAATCGAATTTCTGTTTTATTTCGGCAACGTCAGCCTGTCGTAAGTCAACATTTGTCAGCCCAATCTCGTTGGCGATTGCTGTGGCTACTTTGATTTTTTTACCAGTTCTGTCTACAAGCAAGAAGTGCGTGTTTGGAAACATTATTGCCAATGGAATTCCGGGGAAACCGCCACCAGTTCCAATGTCGATTATCTCGGATCCGTCTTTGAAATCTGTGAACTTTACAATTCCGAGAGAATGCAGAATGTGGTTGGGGTAAATGTTGTCAATGTCCTTTCTTGAAACGACATTGATTTTTTGATTCCACTCGGCATATAACGGTCCAAGCATTTTGAATTGCTCTATCTGCCGAGGCGACAGGTCGGGGAAGTATTTTGAAATTATGTCCATAACGTATTCTTATCTGGCTATCCTGTTTATTGGAGATTGCGGATTGATATATTGTTTCAAATCTTTGTAGGGGAGGGATATGCATACCTCGCCAACGGCGTAGCACGCAATCTCCAAGGGGTTGTAGTGGAATGAGATTCCGTTGTCTGTCAGTGAGAAGTTTTCTGTCACTGATAGGTTGTCGGCGTTGAAGTATCCGTAGTCTGCCAGCTGGTCTGAATTTCCGCATTTTGTGTCGGTCAGCAGTTGCTTTTGCAGAAGGCCGTTTATCTTCAGAATGTCTGTTTCAGAGAAGATGTCGGAGAGCATGACACGTTTGCCTGATTGCAGGTCGAATGTGTAGAACGATTTAGAAGCCAACGACGGCTTGAAGTCCTTGCTTGTGGTTGAGTTCTTCACCATGCACAAAAAGTCGAAATTGTGATAAATGGGACTGACCGCCAAACGGATGCCGAAATTTGAGATTGGCGTGGTTTCATCCTCGAGTGATTCATCAATGGGATCTGCTGCTGTGGACGAGTAGGAGGCCAGACGGTCACCTGCCGTTTTCTTCGCAACGTCAGGCATATTGGCATCGGTGGTGTTGAATATTGCGGAATTTATTGTTGACAGTAATTTGCCCGCCTCTTTCTTTGAGTTCTTGAAAGAGGAGGGAAACGTGGCGCTAAACGAGGCCGTCACCTTTATTCCGGATTGGTCGGTGATTGAATCGCAGACCATGATGGAGTCCATACCTATCTGAATGCTGTTGTTGCTTGATTTGCTGGCTGTGCCAGTGCCGCATGAGGCAGAGGCGGCGATTAGACAAATACAGCCAGCGTAACACAGCTTGGTGTTTATATTGTGAAAAAATGATAGTTTCATTGCTCCTAATTGAAAAATTATGCCGATATTAGCAGATATTTTGTGTAAAGATATGATAAAAATTGGAAACTACAATGAACTTGAGGTCGTAAAAAAAGTTGACTTCGGTTTTTATCTTGATGGTGAAGAATATGGCGAAATCCTGATGCCTCAAAAATATGCTCCTGAGGAATTGAAAATAGGAGATATGCAGCGCGTTTTCATATATCGCGATTCTGGTGGTCGCCTTGTGGCAACTACCGAACGTCCGTTTTTGGAGGTCGGCGAAGTGGGGCTTCTGCGTGCTAAATCGGTAGGGACGGTCGGCGCTTTTATGGATTGGGGCGTTCTGAAAGATTTGCTTGTCCCATTCAGAGAGCAGGCGGTAGACATTGAGGAGGGCCGTGACTATATCGTGTATGTGTATCTTGACAATGAGACCAAGAGAATAGTGGGCTCCACAAAGCTGAACAAATATATCGGCAACAAGGCTCCGCGATGCGAGGAAGGCGACGAGGTGGAAATCGTTGTCGTGAAGCGTACTGATTTGGGATTCAAGGTGGTTGTCGACAATTTGTTTTGGGGTATGGTCTACAACAACGATGTGTTTGACCCAATCAGGGTCGGCGACAGGTTGTCGGCTTATGTAAAACATGTCAGAGAGGACGGAAAGATAGACGTGACGCTGAGAGGGCGCGGCGGCGACCGTGTGTTTCATTTGTCAAGGAGGATTGTGGGTTATCTTAAAGACAATGGAGGCAGGATGAATGTGACTGATTTATCTTCACCGGAGGAGATAAAATCATTGTTCCAATGCAGTAAAAAGGATTTTAAAAAGGCCTTGGGATTGCTGTATAAAAAAGGCCGGGTGAGTCTGTCGGACGATGTCGTGTCGCTGGTTGCGCACGGGACGGGAAAATGATGCTCTGCAAGCGAAATTTGTTGGCCGCAAGTTTTATTTTGTGCTTGATTTGCATTACTTTTGTATAAGAGAAAATATGTCTGGAATTGATGCCGGACATTTGGATAAGAAATTAAAAACACGAAGATATGAAATTTACAATTGCAAGCAAGTCTCTGCTGTCGCATTTGTCGGCAGTGAGCAAAGTGGTTAGCCAAAAAAACACAATTGCCATATTGGACAACTTCCTTTTTACGATAAAGGACAATATGCTGATTGCGACTGGCACGGACAAGGAAAATACCATTACGGCAAGAATGGAATTGTTGGAATGCGATGGAGAAGGATCGGTAGCTGTCAATGTAAAGAGAATGCTTGAATTGCTGAAGGAGTTGCCGGATCAAAGTCTTGTGTTTGAGGTTGACGACAATAATTTTGAGATTCACTTGCAATATCACAACGGTGATTATAAGTTTGTCGGAGTCGACGGTAACGAATATCCGAGAAAAGAAGAGGAGCCTGAAGCAAAATTGGAAATGATAATTCCAGCTTCGGAAATAACGAAAAGTATAGAAAAGACAATCTTTGCCGCCGGCACAGATCAATTGCGCCCGATAATGATGGGTGTGCTTTGGGACATCAAACCGGAAGATATAGTATTTGTGGCTTCTGACACCCATAAGCTGGTGCGCTATGTGAACAGCCGTGTGCAACCGGGATTTGAGGGCTCGTTCATATTGCCTACGAAGCCGGCAAGCATATTGTCTTCAATTTTGTCGAAAGAGGCGGGCGATGTGAAAGTGATGATCGACTCAAAGAGCGTGTCGTTTGAAACAGAAACATATACTGTCAATTGTCAATTTATAAATGGAAAATATCCAAATTACAATGCAGCGATACCTCAGTCAAACCCATATGAGTTGATTGTTGACAGGACACTCTTCCTAAACGCCATCCGTCGCGTGGCTGTGTTTGCAACAGAGGGCGGCTTGATTCAGCTGGAGATTTCTGATTCGAAAATAACAATCAAGTCACAAGATTTGGAGTATTCATTGTCGGCTAAAGAAAGTCTCGACTGCGATTATTCAGGAGATGTGCTTACGGTTGGATTCAACAAGGATAAACTAATCGAAGTGGTCAGCAACATAAGCAGTGACAACTTGATTCTGAGACTGTCGGCTCCGGGACGTCCAGGCTTGTTTATCCCAATCGAACAGGCGGAGAAAGAGGATTGGTTGGCATTACTGATGCCTATGGTCGTACCTAATATGTAAAAGTCGGTAAAATGGAATTGAATTTGAAGAAACCTCTGATATTCTTTGATTTGGAGACAACAGGAGTAAATGTCACCAAGGATAGAATCGTGGAGTTGTCATATATAAAAATTTATCCAAACGGTAAGGAAGAAGAGCGTACGATACGCCTGAATCCGGAGATGCCCATTCCGCCGCAAGCAACGGCGGTGCATCACATAACTGATGAGGATGTCAAAGACAAACCTACGTTCAAAACGATTGCAAAAGATTTGGATCGAGTGTTCGAGGGCTCGGACATCGCAGGATTCAACAGCAATAAATTCGATGTGCCGTTGCTTTCTGAGGAATTTTATAGAGCAGGTGTGCAGTTTGATGTGTCAAAAAGAAAAATGGTTGACATACAGACTATTTTTCATAAAATGGAGCAGCGCACACTTGTTGCCGCATATAAGTTCTATTGTGGTAAAAACTTGGAGGAAGCCCACTCTGCAAACGCTGACACGAGGGCAACATACGAGGTGCTGAAGGCTCAGCTTGACCGTTATCCTACGCTTGAGAATGATGTGGATTTTCTTGCAAAATATTCATCACAGAACAGAAACGTAGATTTGGCGGGACGGATTGTTCTAAACGATCAAGATGTGGAGGTGTTCAATTTTGGCAAATATAAAGGTCAGCCGGTGGAAACTGTATTGAAGAAAGATCCTGGGTATTTTGGCTGGATTCTTCAAGGCGACTTCGCGCAAAATACCAAGAGCGTCTTGACGAATATTAAACTAAGAATGAAATAATGCTGAAAGGGAAGCATATAATATTGGGCATAACAGGCGGCATTGCCGCCTATAAGTCGGTATCGTTGCTTAGACTCTTTGTCAAGGCTGGCGCTGAGGTGCAGGTCGTAATCACGCCTTCGGGAAAAGAATTCATAACGCCTGTTACATTATCTGCCTTGAGCGGAAAGCCTGTCATAAGTGAGTTTTTCACGGCAAACACAGGCAGCTGGAACAGTCATGTGGATCTCGGATTGTGGGCGGACGCTATGGTCATCGCGCCGGCAACAGCGTCTACGATTGGCAAGATGGCAAATGGCATTGCCGACAATATGCTCGTCACGACGTATTTGTCATCTAAGTGTCCTGTATTCGTAGCTCCGGCTATGGATTTGGATATGTATAAGCATCCGTCCACACATGGTAATTTGGCAAAACTTGTTTCGTATGGCAATATTGTCATAGAACCTGAGGAAGGCGAACTTGCCAGCCACTTGATTGGAAAAGGCAGAATGGAAGAGCCGGAAGCCATCTTCCGAATCATCGAAGAATATTTCTCCAAAGGTCAGCCGATGAAAGGAAAGCGGGTGTTGGTAACTGCAGGCCCGACGTATGAGAAAATAGATCCGGTGAGGTTCATCGGCAATTATTCATCCGGCAAGATGGGGTATGCAGTGGCAGATGAATTCGCCGACAGGGGAGCCGATGTGACCATTGTCAGCGGTCCGGTGTCGGTCAAACCAACGTCTGCCAATGTTAAGGTCATATCGGTGGAATCGGCGTTGGAAATGTATGATGCCGTGATGGCTCATACGGCAGATGTTGATGTGGCTGTGATGTGTGCAGCTGTGGCGGACTATCGTCCTGAATCGATGTCTTCCCGTAAAATCAAGAGGGAGAAGGACAGTGTGCCCGAAATAAAGTTGGTTAAGAATCCAGATATAGCCGCAGCTGTTGGAAAAATCAAGACAAACAAGCAGCTGCTTGTGGGCTTCGCTCTTGAAACCGATAATGCTGAACAGAACGCATTGGAAAAGTTGCGTCGAAAAAATCTTGATATGATTGTCTTGAATTCTTTGGAGGACAAAGACAGCGGCTTCGGTGTTGACACGAACAAGGTGACGATAGTCGACTCTTCCGGAGAAATGCTCCGTCTGCCTGTAAAGCCCAAAAAAGATGTGGCGGTGGATATTGTGGATCATGTTGTTTTGAAATTGAAATAGCAATCAATGAAGAGTCTTAAGGTTATATTGGCGGTTGTGATTATGTCCTTGGGGGTTTCTCATTTGTTGGGCGCTCAAGAACTTAACTGTTCGGTTGAGATAAACACAGACAAAATAAGCGGCACTGACAAAAATGTTTTTACTACCCTGCAGACAGCCATTGCCGAATATATGAACAACAACCAATGGGGTAATGCCCAATTTATGGTCAATGAGAAGATTGACTGTAAGCTGTTTTTCGCTATGTCGTCTATAGATGGAACAAAGATGTCGGGAACATTGCAGGTGCAATCGACACGTCCGGTCTATAATAGCTCGTACACGACGACATTGATAAACTTTAAAGACAACAGCATTGAATTTGACTATCAGGAGAACGAGCCGTTGGTGTTTTCCGACAACAATATGGAGAGCAACCTGACAGCGATATTGAATTTCTATGCCTATCTTATTTTGGCTGTTGATTTTGATAGTTTTTCGCCTAATGGTGGCGATTACTACTATGAAAAGGCGGCCAATGTAGTGGCTATGGCGCAGAGCTCAGGCGAAAAAGGCTGGAAAGCATTTGAGGATAATAAAAACCGAAGTGCCGTGTTGAGCGCATTCACAGACAATTCAACAAAAGCAATTCGGACATTGCTGTACGACTATCACCGGAAGGGGTTGGACGAGATGGTGCTGAGTCCGGAAAAAGGCAAGTCGGTAATCACAAAATCGTTGGGTATTCTCAAGCAGATCCATGATGTGTCGCCGATGTCGGTGGCGTTGTCTATGTTCAAGGATGCAAAGCTGGATGAATTGGTGAATGTTTATTCAAAATCGAATCAGACAGAGAAACAAAGTGTTTATGAGTTGCTTTATCCGTTGTATCCAACAGAACGCGAGCGTTTGGACAAAATAAAAGAAGAAACAAAAAATTAGCCAAAGGGACATGCTGAAACGGTTGACAATTGACAATTTTGCTCTGATAAACCATATTGACGTCGCTTTTGATGACGGACTGTCGATTATAACAGGTGAAACCGGAGCGGGCAAATCAATAATTATAGGGGCTTTGTCGTTGCTTCTCGGAAGCCGCGCCGACAGCAAGTCGGTGAAAGACCGCAATGAGAAAATGGTCGTAGAGGCGGTTTTCGACATTGGCGACTATGATTTGAGAGCGCTTTTCGAAAGCTATGGATTGGACTATTTCCCCGAAGAAACGATTGTGCGAAGGGAACTTCTGCCATCGGGCAGAAGCCGGGCGTTCATCAACGATATGCCTGTTCAATTGGCAACATTGTCTGAGTTGACGCTCAGGCTTGTCGATATCCATTCGCAGCACAGCAATGCGTTGTTGCTCAAGCCTGCATATCAATTGGCGATGCTTGACGATCTTTCAGGCAACGAGGAGTTGCTGAAGAATTATAGAGAAGCATTCCAGGTTTTTCAAAATGGAAAGAAGGCATTTGAAGCCGCCAAGTCCAGAATTGAAAAGAATAAATCTGATGAGGAATATTTCCGTTTCCAATTGAATCAATTGGAAACGGCCAATTTGAAGTCTGATGAGCAGGAAGCTTTGGAAAAAGAGCAGAATGTGCTTGAAAATCAGACGCAAATAAAGGAGAGTCTGTCATTCGTGTCATACTCCTTGTCGGAAAATGAAAATTCGGCCGTTGATGCCATAAAGGGTGCAATCCGCAGTATGAGTCAGATAAGCCATGTCTATGATGGCGCATCTGAAATGGTGGAGCGATTGGAGTCGGCAAAGATTGACTTGCAGGATATTGCTGAAACGGTGGAACGGGATTGCCAAAACATCGGCGGGGATGAATCTGATTTGGAACGGGTTGAGTCGAGGTTGAGTTTGATATACGGCCTTCAGCAGAAATTTCATGCAGAAACGGTTGATGGCTTGTTGGAAATACAGGCTTCGTTGAAAAAGTCGTTGGATGAGATTGACAACTCGGAGGAAGAACTGCAGTCGTTGCGTGAACAGATGGACAGAGCCGGCCGAAAAGTGTCGGAACTGGCTTTGTCGTTGACGCAGTCAAGAAAAGATGCCGCCGCTTTGTTTTTGTCGCAACTTGAGCGGAAGACCTCGTTTCTTGGCCTGAACAATTTCAGGGGAGAAATAGGGTTTGAACAAACGCAACCATGTGCAACGGGGCAGGACAAAGTGCAGTTTAGGGTGGCATTCAATAAGAATCAACAGCCGATGCCTATTGAAACGACGGCATCGGGTGGCGAAATTTCCAGATTGATGTTATGCGTCAAGACAATCCTTGCTGAGAAAATGAAATTGCCGACCATCGTTTTTGATGAAGTCGACACAGGAGTGTCGGGAGAAGTGGCAAATAGAATTGGAGAAATGATGTGTTCTATTGCAGACAAAATACAGGTGCTTACGATAACACATCTGCCTCAGGTGGCTGCCTTGGGAACGCATCATTATAAGGTATATAAACAGGATGTCGCAGAGGAGACTGTTACGGCAATCAAGTCGCTTGACCATAAGGAGAAAGTGCTGGAGATTGCAGGTATGCTCAGTGGTGCGGCAATAGATGCGGCGGCGATTGCCAATGCGGAATCGTTAATAAGAAAATAATATAAAAATGGACTATAAAGTGGATTATATCTTCGGAATGCGGGCAGTCATAGAGGCTCTTGCAACCGGAAAGGACATAGACAAAATTCTTGTAAAGAAGGATTTGTCGGGAGATTTGTCGAATGAGTTGTTTGCGGCGTTGAAAGACCGTCCGGATGTTGTAGTGCAGAAGGTGCCGGTGGAGCGCATCAACCGCATCACGCGTAAAAATCATCAAGGCGTGTTGGCATTCCTGTCGCCGGTAGCATACCACAATCTTGACAACCTTATTCCCGAGTTGTTTGAATCAGGTCGGAATCCTTTGATTCTGCTTCTTGATGGGGTGACAGATGTACGCAATTTCGGTGCGATATCACGTACTGCTGAATGCGCTGGGGTGGATGCAATTGTGATACCTGAACGAGGCAGCGTGTCGGTCAATGGCGACGCGGTAAAGACCTCGGCGGGCGCATTGCTGCATTTGCCTGTGGCGAGAGTGGCTAATTTGAACAGGACGATAAAGACGCTTAAAGACAGTGGCTTCACAATAGTTGGTGCGACTGAGAAATCAAGTCAGAACTACACCACGTTTGACTTTACATCGCCTGTCGCGATAGTAATGGGCGCGGAGGAAACAGGTATCAATCCGGAAAATTTGCGTCTGTGCGACTGTCTTGCTTCAATTCCGATGCGTGGAAAAGTCAATTCGTTGAATGTGTCGGTTGCCGCTGGAATAATGATTTATGAGGTGATAAGACAGCGCATGCTCGCTGATGCGCTTTGATGATAATGATAAAATAGGTATCTTTGCAAAGAAATAACAAGGAAATATGATAAATAGAGTTCTTATACGAATCAAGGTGGTTCAAATGGTCTATTCATATCTTTTGACAAAAGATGGTATGAAAATGAGTGAGGCTTTGAAAACATTGTCTCAGAGCATGGATAAATCTTATGAATTGTACCACTATCTCCTTATACTGCCGATTGCGTTGACAAACCTTCAAGAGCAACGGCTTGACAATGCCCGTAACAAATATCTCCCAGACGAGGCTGATTTGAATCCGAATACTAAATTTATAGACAATCTGTTTATTGCCAAATTGCGCGACAATGAGATGCTTAATGAGTATCTGAAGGCACTTCCTCTTTCATGGGATTCGGAGGAGATTTATTTGCGCCTTGCACTGGATAAGATTCTCAATTCTGAGATATATAGCGACTATATGGCCGATGAAAACCGGTCGTTGGCTGCGGATTGCGAATTTTGGAGAGAGGTGATGCGCAAGATTGTTCTTGTTGATGAGAATCTTTCGGATGTGCTTGAGGCAAAATCCATTTATTGGAATGATGATTTGGAAACAATCGGCACTTTTGTGCTGAAAACAATCAAGCGGTTTGCAGAGGATGATTTTGTGGAACTCCTGCCTCAGTTCAAGGATTCTGAAGACCGTGCCCTCGGAGAAAAATTGTTTGTGGGTGCCGTCCAAAATCATGATAAATACATGGCTCTTATTGAAAATTTTGTAAACAAGGAGTCGTGGGACATTGACCGGTTGGCGTTTATGGACGTTGTCGTGCTTCTCGTCGCTTTGGCGGAGGTTGAAAATGTGCCGTCGGTACCGACTAAGGTCACGCTTAATGAATATATCGAGATAGCGAAATATTACAGCACACAAAAGAGTGGTCAGTTTGTGAACGGAATATTGAATGCAATCATTGTGCATTTGAAGAAAGATGGCCTTTTGGCAAAAAATTAGGCAGAACAGATAGACTATTCGTTGAATATTTTTATCTTTGCATATAAACTCTTGAATAGAGAGACGAAGTAGATATTAAAAACAAAAATTTATGGATATGTTATTGAATTCAATTCTTCTTAACACAGGCGCGCAAGGCGGCGGAATGATGCAAATCGGTATGATTGTGTTGTTGATTGCCGTATTCTATTTCTTTATGATTCGTCCGCAAAACAAAAAACAGAAAGAAATCAAGAAATTTCGTGAAGGCATACAGAAAGGTGATAAAGTTATTACTGCTGGTGGTATTTACGGAACAATCAAAGAAATAAAGGAAACTCATTTTGTTCTTGAGATTGCCGACAATGTGAAAATCAGCATTGACAAAGGTTCGGTATATCCGTCAATCGACGCAGCTCAACAAGCTAAATAAGAAAATAACCGTTTAAGATTTAAGCCATTCACTGGACAAATTGGTTTGGCGAATGGCTTTTTCTATATATGGCAATGGAGTGGTACAAAAACGTGAAAATGTTCTTTTCCTCGGCGAGGGGAAGGGATGTGTTGCTGTATGTTTTGTTTGTTACCATATCCGCAATTTTCTGGTCGGTGCTGACGCTTGGAAATTCAATGCAGACGCACTACAAGGTTAAACTGACAATAGACGGGATACCGGAAGGCACTACATTGATAACGGATGCTCCTGAATATATCGATGTATCGGTAAGAAACAACGGCTATGCTTTTGTCAGGTATATGGTGGGAGCCATCCCGGAGGTGTTGATCAATTTCGGCCGTTTTGCAGATGGCAAAGGCCGGGTGGTCTTGGCTAAGCAAAATATTGAGGATTTACTGCGCGAGGCGTTTGGCAAGGATGCCAGTATCGATGCGTTCTCTCCAGAGCAATTGGAATTAAGATACACGACCAATCCAGGAAAAAAAGTGCCGGTTGTGGTTGATGGCGACTTCACGTCCGACTTGCAATATGTGGTGAACGGGAATGCGAAAGTGACACCAGGGTATGTTACCGTGTTTTCTGATGTCGACAATCTGAGCTCAATAGAAGCAGTGTTGACAAAGCATATTGTGCGCCACAATCTGAAAGAGTCAGAAACCGTTAAGGTGGCGTTGCTGAAGAAAGAAAATGTGCGAATAGAGCCTGATTCTGTCGTGGTAACAATCCCGGTTGAACCATTGGTGAGCAAGGAGCAGGAAGTGGCAATAACGGTTGCCAATTGTCCTGAAGGAGAGCATTTGGTGGCGTTTCCGGCAACAGTTAAGATCTCATATCTTGTGCCGTTGAGCGTGTATAATAAGAATACGTCACAATCGCCAGTGGTGTTTGTTGACTATAAAGACGTGCAAAATGGCAAGAATAAAATTCCGTTGCACACAGCCAAATCGAATGTGTTTCAAGGCGTCTCGTTGCCTGTGGACAGTGTGGAATATATAATTGAATGATAATGAAGACGGTTGCTATAACTGGCGGTATCGGAAGTGGCAAAAGTGTAGTGTCAAGACTTTTGCGCGTGGAGGGCTATCCGGTTTATGACTGTGACAGCCAAGCGAAGCGGATAATGGACAATGATGCAGAAATCCAACGGCAACTTCAGAATGCATTCGGTGAGGACGTGGTTGTGGATGGGGTCATACATCGGCAGAAATTGGCGAGCGTGGTGTTTGGCAATTCGGAAAATTTGCGAAAACTGAATGCCATTGTCCATCCGGCGGTAATTGCCGACATAAAGAAATGGTCGGTTGCCGAGCAGAAGGATTTGGTTTTTGTCGAGACTGCCATCCTGAGGGAAAGTGGGATGGAAACGCTTGTTGATGAAGTGTGGGTGGTCGATGCTCCAAAAGATATCCGCGTGGCGAGGGTCATGGTCCGCAACAATATGCCTGAGGAGGATGTTAGAAAGAGAATCGATAGCCAAAATGACAACCCCAAATTTTCTGTGCCTACATCGGTGGTTGAAAATTATGGAAGCAACTCTGTCATTGTACAGGTGCAAAACTTATTGAAAACAATGTTTAATAAACAAAATACGAAGTAGATTATGATTAAAAACATTCTATGCATATCCGGCAAGCCAGGCTTGTTCAAGCTGGTTTCGCAAGGAAAAAATATGCTTATTGTAGAGTCTTTGACAACAAAGAAACGTACACCTGCATATTCTCACGATAAAATCGTGTCGTTGGGAGATATCGCTATTTATACCGACGAGGAAGAAGTTCCTTTGTCGCAGGTGTTCCAGACTATTTACGATAAAGAGGGCAAGAAATTGGAAGTGGCAGATTATAAAACTGACGCTTCTTTGGAGAAATTCTTTGGAGAAATTCTTCCAAATTATGACCGCGAACGTGTGTATAATACAGACATCAAAAAAGTTATATCTTGGTATAACTCGCTGATTGATGCCGGCTATACGGAATTCTACAAGCCGGAAAACAAGGAAGAGGAGCCCAAAGAGGAAAAGTAATAAGAATAAAATAGACAGGAGGATGGTAGGGCTCTTCGGCTTTATCGTCTTCCTTTACTTTTGTCGGAATGAAACGATTGGCTATATTGGCGTTTGCCATGTCTGTAATGGCGGCCCTGCTGACGGGATGCCATACATCTAAGAAAGTGACAACCACAGATACTCCCGGTTCTCCCAATTCGGAGGTTGTTGCGGTAGATTCGTATGGCTATTTGTCGAGGCGTCTTGGCATCAGCATAGGAAAGCACGACAAAGAAAATTTAGAACTCTTTACCGTTGCTGAAAAATGGCTTGGTGTGCCTTATCGCTATGGGGGCAACACTAAAAAAGGTTGCGATTGCTCGGGCTTTGTGTCGCAGGTGTATAAGGCAGTCTATGGCAAATCGTTGGAACGTAATTCAGCGGCGATACGCGACAAGAATTGCAGTAAAATCAGACGTAGCCAATTGAGAACCGGAGATCTTGTTTTTTTCAAGACGGGTTCGTCGCGAAAAATCAACCATGTGGGCATCTACCTTAAAGATAATAAATTTATCCATGCCTCTTCAAGCAAGGGGGTTATTGTCAGCAGTCTGGAAGAGAAGTATTATATTAGAACATATGTGTGTTCCGGACGCGTGGATTAATCCGCTCGGAATGGAATTTTGTTTTTTCGCGCATAATCAATCAGTGTGTCCCGCCGCTCTTTGTAAATCTCTCTTGGAATAATGACGGTGTCTGCGTCAAAGTAGTCAGGCAGGTCTGAAAGTTGGTTGTAGTACCTACGGGTGAGAACAGCATAGTCAACCTTTGTCGGTTTGTCGTTTTTATTGTGAAGCTTGCGATAATTTCCGACAACAAAAACGTAGCTTTTACCATTGATCCATGCGAATGGATATGAAAAACGGATGCCATCGGAGTTTAGACTGTCACGGTCGTATACGATGGAGTCAAAACGATGCCTCGCTAAAAATTTATCTGCATTGGCAATAAAATCTTTTGCAAGAATGGTGTCATTCAGAGAATTCAGAATGTATAATATGTCGTTTTGAAAAGCCACGATGTCGGTTGAACTGTATTCCGAAGCGATGAAATGTCCGGATTTCGGCGTTGCAAGATTGTTTGCCGTGACGGATACAACGGCAGCGCAAAGCAAGGCAACACAAGCGTATTTCAGAATGCGTGTGGCTGAGAATTCAAGCATCAGTCCGGCGATTATGGTCGATGCGGATAGCAAAGTGGCGGATAGCCCGTCAATCCAAATGTTGTTGACCGCTGGCAGGTAGTTGATACAGAAGTGGGATGTTTGAATCATATACTCGTAAAGCAAGTCGATAAAACCAATCAATGCGCCAAGTTGGTATCCCAATGCGGCTATTGCTATCGCGGATACATTCAGAAGCAGTATTAATGGCAGCAAAGGGACTATGACAAAGTTTGTGATGAAAAAGCTTGTAGGGAATGAATTGAAATAGTAAATGATAAGTGGTGCGGTTGCCAATTGTGCAGCCAATGTGACAGACAGGGATGATGACGCATAGTTGAGGATAGGGTTTGATGAACGCGGCAGCAGGTTGTTTGCCCAGAGAAGGATGCCTGTCACGGAGAGAAAGCTCAATTGGAATCCGACGTCATAAATTGCATTGGGGGAAAATATCAAGATGAAGAAAGCGGAGGCGGCAAGAGCGTTGATGGATGAATGCTTGCGTAAAAATATTTTTGACGCATAAACAAATGAAACCATGATGGCGGCTCTTATGGCTGAGCTGGACAGCCCGGTAAATGCAACATAAAACCAAATGCAGGCGAGGATGGCGAAAAATTTGAATTTGTTCATCCGCGGGCCTCTGATGGGAAACAAAAGGGCGGACAGGATGATTGTGATTACACCGATGTGAAGCCCGCTGACCGCAAGAATGTGTGCAAGCCCAGCTTGAGAAAATTCTTGCTTGTCAGAATCCGACATGTAGCGGCGGTCGCCGGTGCAGAATGCTATAGAAAGGCTTGCTGCGCCATTGCTAATGCCGGAAAGTCGGATGAGATGTATTATTTTTTGCTTTGTGCGGTCGGTCCATGCGCGTAGGCTGTTTTTATGCCCGGTGATTGAATATTCCCCTTCTTTCAGCGGGCATTCGTATAAAATGCCCTGTCGCTTCATGTATAAGGCATAGTCGAAAGAATATGGGTTGTTTGTGCTCGTTATAGGCTCGATGGTTCCGCGGCAAGCAATCACATCACCGACATGGATGGAGTAGTCGTTGTGTATGGTAATAAGTCGCAGTTTCGTTTCCTTCTGTCCGATTTGAGCAGCGACAGTCAGGTCGGAGGAAAAGTCACGTTGCCGGATTTCATCAACTGTTCCGGAAAACGCTATTTCTTTTCCGATGAAACGCTCGTCAATGTTGTTTGGTGTGTTGAGATAGGAGCATAGCCATCCGAACGAGGCAAACATAAGAAGAAGCGACATGTTTGAGAAGATGTGCCAGATGCCGAATCTGTATGTCTTGGTGAGCAACATTCTTGCAATGAGGCATATTGCTGTGCCCAAGGCAAGAAAAGACGGCATAAAGCATCTGTCTCCTATGTCGAACAGGAGTATGCCAACCGCAAAAGGAATGGTTATCTTTAGAAAAGGATTGGCAGCAAAAGAGAAGGGCCGCTTAGTCATTCCAGATTCTCCAGGCAGCGAGGGCTTGGCCGATAAGCATTTCCATACCGTTTATTGTGTCGGCGCCGTATTGCTTCGATTTGCGGAGAAACAATGTTTCTGCAGGGTTGTATGTCAGGTCAAAGCAGATGTGGCTTGATGAGATCCCTTGATAGGGGATGTCGGGGCAGGCGTCTACGTTGGGAAACATTCCGAGAGGTGTCGTGTTGACAATAATTTGATGAGAGGAAACAATCTGCTCCGTCAGGTCTGTATAAGCCATTTTCCCGTTTCCTGATGTGCGCGAGGCAAAATCGATTGATATTCCGAGAGAGCGTAGGCAATGAGCCACGGCTTTGCTGGCTCCGCCTGTGCCGAGAATCAAGGCAGATTTGTGGTGAGACCGGATGTGTGGAGCAATAGAGTCGTGAAATCCGATGATGTCAGTGTTGAAGCCGATTGTTTTTACAAGCTCGCCCTTGCGCACGAATTTGATGACATTGACAGAGCCTATTGCTTGCGCGTCTTTGTCCACTTCGTTTAGAAGAGGGATTATCTGTTGTTTGTATGGGATAGTCACGTTTAGACCGCATATTTCGGATTGGAGGAAAATGTTTTCGGCAAGTGAAATGTCGTCAATCTCAAAATTGCGGTATTCGGCATCTATGTCCTCGTTGCGGAATTTGTTGTTAAAGAATTTCCGAGAGAAAGAATGCCCGAGAGGGTAGCCGATTAATCCGAATATTTTAGTAGCCATTGCTGTTGAGTTTCTATGAAATGTTTAAATGTCAGTAAATATTTTATGTCTCTTAAGTTCACAAAAGTTTCCCTTTTGGGAAAATGCGGCGCTGCTCAACTGACGAAGAAATAATCCGGCATTGAGGATTCTGACTTCGTCAGGTTGAGACGTATTCTGCGCATCGCAACTGTCGCCAACGGTAATTCTGCCGTTGCAATGTGTTGGATTGCAGTATAATCCGGCATGTTGCCAGCTGAGTCTTGTGGCGAGAGCCAGACGAAGCGGAAACAATCATGGACATATATGGGCATAAAAATATATTTAAAAAGTCAGATATGGAAATTTGAATGGATATTATTTTAATCTAAATGCGTAATTCTATAATTCGACAAAAAATCGTACTTTTGTAGAGAAATTGAAAATATGAAGTCGAGATTCTTGAGAACGTTACTTTTGTCGGTGTTCGTCGCTGCATTTTGCGTTAATGCAGTGGCGAAAGATTTTGTGTTGGTCATCGATGCTGGACATGGAGGAAAAGATGTCGGGGCGGTGGGCGACTACGCAATGGAAAAAGATGTGAATCTTGGCGTTGCATTGAAGTTTGGCGAACTGGTGAAGAAACATTGCAAGAATGTAAAAGTCGTTTATACAAGGGATGCGGATTTTTTCGTTTCATTGCAGGACAGGGCAAATATAGCAAACAAAGCAAAAGGTGATTTGTTCGTGTCGATACATACTAACTCAGTTGACAAAAAATCGCCAAGCCGCTATACGGTCACTGGGTCGGAAACATATACATTGGGACTGCATCGGTCTAATGAAAACCTTGAGGTAGCTAAGCGCGAGAATTCGGTGATTGAACTTGAGGATGATTATTCTGCAAAATATCAAGGATTCGACCCGAACTCTGCCGAATCATATATCATTTTTGAATTGAATCAGAGCAAGCACATGGAGCAAAGTATCAATTTCGCGTCATACGTGCAGGGGGAGTTCAAAAAGTGCGGACAAGTGGACAAGGGCGTGCGTCAGGCGGGCTTCTGGGTGCTTGCCAAGACGGGAATGCCGGCAGTGCTTGTCGAGCTTGATTTCATATGCAATCCTAAAAGGGAGAAATTCCTGTCGTCGGACGATGGCCAGGAGAAATTGGCTAAATCATTGTTCAATGCTTTTTGCCAATATAAAGAAGGTTATGACTATTATAAAAATGGTAGAAACCGTGACAAGGTGGAGGAAAACAGAACACCTGAGAAGCGGAGGACAACGGTTGCTGAAAGCAATCGTAATAAAGTGGAATATAGGATACAATTCTTGTCGAGTGGTAAAAGATTGCCGTTGACTTCTCGACAATTCAAGGGATTGAAAAATGTAGAATATTATGAGGATGGAGGCGTCTTTAAGTACACAACGGCTTCTACTTTCGACAAGCGACAGGCGTTGCAGTCGCTTGCTGAGGTGCAAGAACTGTTTGAAGATGCTTTTATCGTCGAGTTTAAGAATGGACAAAGAATAAAATAGTTAATTATGAAAAAAATATTTACAAGAGAGATATTGATTGGTTTGATTTTGGTGGTTAGTTTGTCAATCCTGTTTGTCGGAATTGACTTCTTGAAAGGCATCAATGTGTTCAAATCGTCAAATTTATATTATGTGGCATTCAAGGATGTCTCCGGCTTGGCGGAGGCGGCTCCTGTTACGCTTAACGGAATGAAAGTGGGGCAGGTGACAGGTATGGAATATGACTATGAGCATCCTGGAAATGTGTTGGTGGAAGTAAATCTGGACTCTTCTGTCAAATTGACAAAAGGCACTAAATTCACAAAGGCTGTAAGCTTGCTTGGAACAGGTGCGTTGGCGATAGAGATGGCTCCGGGCAACTCTTATGTGGAAGCCGGCTCGGAGATGGAAGGAGAGAGCCAGAAAGACATGATGGCAGATATCTCAACCGAGGTGTTGCCTCAGGTGGTTGAAATGCTGCCAAAACTAAACAGCATCTTGGCACACGTGGATTCTTTGGCTGCCAATCCGGCATTACAGAAAACAGTTACGCGTCTGGATGCGATATCGGCCAACATAGAGTTGCTTACGGCACGTTTGGCGGCAACATCGCAGAGAATCGACCCGATGGTCAGCAACGTGAATGGGCTGACTAAGGATTTGACTGCAATATCAGCTGACTTGAAGCAGTTGAGTGCAGAACTTAAGGAGTTGCCTTTGTCTGAGACTATGGATAACGTGAAATCGACAACGGCCAATCTGAAAACATTTACGGGAAAACTGAACGGAACAGACTCCTCTTTGGGCTTGTTGCTTAACGACAGGGGGCTGTATGACCACATCGATTCTACGGTGAACAGTCTGGACTCTTTACTCATCGACCTGAAGGCTCATCCGAAAAAGTACGTAAATTTCAAATTGTTTTAGATAAATCTTTGAACGGCTTATTCGGAATCATTCCAAATAAGCTGTCTGAACTTATTTGTTTTTCAGGTGGATTAAAATCCTAATAATTAGGGAGTATGTTGCATCTGTTGCGCCAATTACGGTGTCTTGTACTGAAAAATGTAAACATCAGACAATCAACAGGTTGCGACTAAATGCGCTGGTGAACTTGGAAAGTTTTGTAACTGCTTGATATTGTTGGTGTTGGATGTGTTGTGAAAAAAACAAATTATTTTACATTTGTTTAATCCGAAATATATTACAAAATTTGCATTTGGAAATACAGTGAGATAATGACAGCAAACAATAGCGAAAGATGGAAAAAGTGCCAAGAGATTATTAAGGATAATCTCGGGCCGGACCCGGTTCCTTATGAAACCTGGTTCGCCCCTATTGTAGAAGAAAGTTTTATAAACAATGTCTTGACATTGCGTGTCCCGACAAACTTCTACGCAGAGGTGCTTGAAAGTCGCTATCTTGATTTGTTGCGTGCAACTTTGTTCCGCGTGTATGGCAAGGGAATAAAGTTGAACTATTCTTATGACATTGTAAAAGATGTGCCGGAATCGCATGTGATAACACAGGTGCCGCACAAGAGTCCTGCAGTGCAGGAAATGAATCCATTTGTGCAGCAGGACCGTTTTTCGAGCGTGGCGCTCGATTCACAGCTGAATCCGATATATACATTTGAGAATTATTGCGAGAGCAAAAGCAATAAATTGGCATTTACCATAGCTAATGCGATTGTTCGACATCCTGAAAAACAAACGTTCAACCCGATGTTTATATTCGGTCCAACAGGTGTTGGAAAGACTCATTTGATTCAGGCGATAGGTATAGGCATGAAGGAGGAGAATCCTGATTTGCGTGTGCTTTATCTCAGCGCCCGTACGTTTGAGTCGCAATATACTACAGCGGTAAGAAACAATAAGGTCAATGACTTTATAAATTTCTATCAAAGCATTGATATGCTTATTATGGACGATGTCCAGGAATTTGCAGGCAAAACGGCTACACAAAACACATTCTTCCATATCTTCAATCATTTGCACAACAAACAAAGACATTTGATATTGTCGTGCGATTGTCCTCCGTCTGAATTGGATGGAATGGAGCCTCGTTTGTTGTCGAGGTTCAAATGGGGTATGACGGTGGAATTGTCGAGCCCGGACTATGAATTGCGCCGTAATGTGTTCTTGAAAAAAGCTCTTCAGGCCGGTGTTGAAATTCCGGAAGACATTGTGGACTATGTGGCAGAGAACGTGAAGGACAATGTGCGTGAGATAGAAGGTGTATTCGTGTCGTTGATGGCGCATTCTACGGCTCTTAATCTGCCTCTGACTGTCGATTTGGCAAGAAATGTGTTGTCCAACTCAGTCAAGATGAGCCGCCGTCAGGTGACGTTTGATGTGATTGTCGACGCTGTATGCTCGCAGTTCAGCATTGATAAGGATTTGCTCTATGGCAAGTCGAGAAAGCGTGAGGTAGCCGATGCGCGCCAGTTGGTGATGATGCTTGCCAAGAAACACGCAAAGATGTCGTCTACCAATATCGGTTTGAAGCTGAACCGTAACCATGCCACTGTGCTTTATGCATGCAAGGCTATCGAGGAGCGCGTTTCTGTGGAGAAAGACTTCCGTCAGTTTGTAGGACAGATTGAGGCTAAACTGAATTAGAAAGAATCAAGGATAAACAAAAATGGCAAATTCGCTTCCCGAATTTGCCATTTTTTGTTTTGGTTATAATTCTGTGTTGAAAAATTCGATGAATGCTTGAATTGCGTATTCATGATCAGCGATGGAGCCTGTTTCCATGGCTGAGTGCATTGCCCAGATAGGGTTGCCGACGTCGACACCGTCAATGTCGATTTGCGACGTGAGAATGTTGCCCAAAGTCGATCCTCCTGCCACATCCGAATGATTTACGAAATACTGGCAAGGTACGTTGGCTGCATGGCAGACTTCCTTGAAGATGGCGGAAGAATGAGCATCTGTCATATATTTGCAGTTGGCGTTTATCTTTATGACCGGACCACCTCCCATCTTAGGGTGGTTGGTGGGGTCATATTTTTCCGGATAGTTAGGATGTGCTGCGTGGGCATTGTCGGCAGAAACAAGAAAACTTCTGGACAAAGCTTGGTAGAAGCCCTCGTCGTCGAGCCCCATGCATGTTGAGACACGATGCAGTATTGATGCAAGCACAGGCGATGCCGCCCCTTGTTTTGTTCCGCTGCCCGTTTCTTCGTTGTCGAATATTGCCATGACTTTTGTCGTTGCGGGGTTGTCGCTGTTCAGGAGTGCCGACAATGCTGCGTGAGCCATGCTGAGGTCGTCGATTCTGCCGGAGCAGATGAATTCCTTGTTGAAGCCGACAAGCTGCGATTTCTGGCAATTATAGAGCATAAGGTCGAAATCCAGAATGTCTTTGGAGTCGGCAATTTCAAGCCTCTCTTTGATTTGGTCTATTAAGAAATTGTTTTTCGACATTGAGTCGCTGACAATTGCAGCGATAGGGAGCATGTCTTTCTGCTTTGAAAGAGGATTTCCGGCATTGACATTTCGGTTGAAGTGGATGGCGAGATGCGGAATAATCAAAACAGGACTGGCGAAATCAATCAATTTTGTGATTGGTCGTGCTGGATTTTGTGGATTGCGTACAATGACCCTTCCGGCAAGCGACAATGGACGGTCGAACCAAGTGTAAAGTATAGGGCCGCCGTAAACCTCCGTGTTGAGTTTAAGCACACCGTCGGCAAGCATTTCTGGATTTGGCTTGATTCTGAAACAAGGGGAGTCGCTATGGGCGGAAATCATATTGAATCCGCTTTGGTCAAGAGGCGTTTCTCCTATAACAAATCCAAAAATGGCGGTGTCGTTCTTTTTTACGTAATATTTTCCGCCTTTTTCCAAATTCCATCGTTCGGATTGCTTTAGCTCTTGGAATCCGTTGTCGTCAAGATAGCGTTGGATTGTTGCAGTGGCAAAGAAGTTGCATGGGCTGTTGTCAAGAAAATCCAACAACGAATAGGCATTTGTCCGTTCCATAATGATATTAGTTATATTCGTATTTAATGTGGTGCAATGCTCTCAACACGTTACAGAGTGTTTGGCCCCAAACGACCTTGAAATTATCCTTACAGAAGCTCATGCATTCGTTGATTTGGTCGCTGGTCGCGTCTTTCGCTGCGTGGAGGAAGTCGTATAGATATTGGAAAATGTCGGCAAGATATTCCGATATGCTGACGGCAATCGGCGTGTCGGAAAATTTCATGTCCGACTCAAAGACTTCAAGAATAGTGTCGTCTTCGCCAATCAAAGTCTCCAATTTGCGGCGCACGCTGTCATAATAGATTTCATCAAGATATGAATCGATTATGACAGAGTCGTCAATCTCCGTCTCGTTAAAGTCGGAAATGGCTATATATATTCGTGGCAGGAGTTTGAGTAGCTTGTCGACAAATTCGTTTTTCTCATAATTTGCGCAACTTTCCAACGTCTGGCAATACTCGTTTGCAAGTCCGATGAACAGAATGCTGTTGTTTGATATTTCAGTCATATTGGTGCTCAGTTTTTATAAAGGTTGTTGAACATAATATATTCTCTCACTTTGTCTGGCAATAGAAAATGTAAATCAAGACCTTTTTTTGCACAGTGGCGTATATGAGTCGACGACAATTCTATTTCAGGCGCTTTGACTATCTCCACGTTGTCGGGCAGTGTTTTGTCAGGAGGTAGAGGAAATCCAGGCCGGGGGTAAATGACAACTCCAAAATCGGCGATAATTTCATCGAAGGCTCTCCATCTGTCGAAGATAAGCCAATTGTCGCTGCCGATAATCAGCTTGAAATCGTGGTCTGGATATATGCGTTTTAATTCGCGTAAGGTTGATATGGTGTATGATGGGACAGGCATGTGAAACTCCACGTCGCACACTTTGAGGCCGTCGCATCCGTCAATCGCAAGTCTCGCCATGTTCAGCCTGTGTTGCGACATCGCATCGCTTGTTTCTTCTTTCAGAGGGTTTTGTGGCGATACGTTGAGCCAAACCTCGTCAAGCTCTGATGATTGCAGAATATGGCTGGCTACAATGCAGTGACCTATGTGGATGGGATTGAAAGAACCACCGAAAACACCGATTTTCATTATTTGGAAATGAATGATTCAATTACTTCGCGCGTCTTTGCAACGGCTTTGTCAAGGTCGTCGTTTACAATGTTGACATCATATTGTGGTGCAAATGTCAATTCAAAGGCAGCTTTGTCGACACGTTGGTTGATTGTGTCGATGTCGTCTGTGGCACGACCGACAAGTCTCTCTCTCAAGACCTCTATTGATGGTGGCGTAAAAAACAAAGACAATGCTTCGGGATACTGCTTCTTTACATTCAATCCTCCTTTTACATCAATGTCGAGAATGAGATTGTGCCCCGATTCGAGAATCTTTGAAACCTCGGATTTGAGAGTTCCATAAAATCGTCCGGGATACACCTCTTCGTATTCAACAAAGGCATTCTCTGAGATGAGACGCTGGAAATCCTCGGTTGTCAAGAAGTGATAATTTACACCGTCAGTCTCGCCTTTGCGTGGAGCGCGGTTTGTGGCGGAAACGGAGAATTGCAGACGCAAATTTGCATCCTCCATAAGCTTTCCAATTATGGTCGACTTGCCAGTGCCCGAAGGCGCGGAAACGATTATGATTTTACCTTGCTTCATAATTACATGACATTCAGCACCTGTTCTTTAATCTGTTCTAGTTGGTCTTTCATTCTGACCACAACCTTTTGCAGCTCGGCTTGATTTGCCTTTGAACCCATAGTGTTGATTTCACGGCCCATCTCCTGACTGATGAATCCCAATTTTTTCCCTTGTCCATGGTTCCCGTTGAGAGTCGAGATAAAGTAGTCGAGATGGTTCTGCAAGCGAAGTTTTTCTTCTGTGATGTCAAGTTTCTCGATATAGAATATCATTTCCTGCTCAAATCGGTTTTTGTCGTAGTCAACATCTCCGAGTTTCTCAAGCGATTCCTGAATGCGGCTTTTGATTTTTGTCACACGTTCGTTCTCGTATTGAGGCACTTCGTTGAGCAATTCCTGAATGCAGCGTATTTTGTCTTCAAAGAATGTGGCAAGGCGGTTGCCTTCTTGTGTGCGGAACTCCACAAGCCCTTCTATTGCATTGTTCACAACAGAGAACAATGTGTCTTTTTCGGCATCGTCGATTTCCGACACATCTGTTTTCAAAACGTCTGGCAGTTTGATTAAAACGCTTAGCCAATCTTGAGGAAGCGGTATCTGGAGATTTTTAGCCAATTCTTCAATTTGAAGTTTGTAGGCTGCAGCTGCAGACTGATTTATGGTAGTTGTTGAGTCGGCAGAGATGGTCTCTACTGAAATTACGACATCAACTTTGCCTCTTTCAAGACGTTGCGAGATGATGCTGCGAATCGGCAACTCAAATTCGCGGAATTGCTGAGGGATTCTGATGGACAAGTCCATCTGTTTGCTGTTAAGAGATTTAATTTCAGCGGTAAATCTTTTGCCTTTGCATTCGATGGTCGATTTACCATAGCCAGTCATGGATAATATCATATTTCTTTTTCTTTTCCACAAAAGTACATCATTTTTATGAATGTTGCGAATTGTTTCGCTAAAATGTAAGTGTTGTTGCCGTCAAATATATTGTGTTATTCAAAGCGGATTGACTTTGACGGCTTTATTGATGAGATGATGTATGAGGGTAATAGCAGCACGATTGCAGACAGCAAAATGATACCTATGTTCAGAATAAGTAGCCACCAGCTGAATTCAACGGGAACGTAGTTCATGAAATATGATTCTGAGTCAAGTTTGATTATATGTAATTTGTCCTGAATGAGAAGCAGTGCGAACGCAATGGCATTGCCGATGATGATTGCGCTGAACAAAATCTTCATCATGATGGCTATGAATATCAACCGGATGCTTTTGTCGGTTGCGCCAAGCGCTTTGAGTACGCCAATGGTGTTTATTCTGTTGAGCACGATGATAATCAAGCATGCGATGATTGAAAAGCACGCAACAAAAGCCATCAGTCCAAGCACTACGGCTATGTTGGTGTTCAGCAAGTCGAGCCATGCGAAATGGGTGGGATTGCTTTCGCGTATGGTTGATAGTTGGAATTCGCCTGACAAGGATGTCTGCCCAGATGTTATGCGTTTTGTCAGGCGGTTGATGATGCCGGCTCTTACGTCGTCAATGTCGTTTTCTGATTTGCAATCCACGCCTATATATGATCCGGTGCTGGCGTCCCATTGGTTTACAGACTGCAGAGTTTTTAAATTTCCGATAAGAATATGCTCGTCGAAAGTGTCGAAGTCTGTATTGAAAATTCCGCAAATATTGCATCTGCGCATCCTGACTTGTTGGTTGTTCATAAAATAGATGTATAGGCGGTCGCCGATGTGGAGCTGCAGTTTATCGGCGGTGGCCTTTGATACAAGCACGTTGTTTCCGGAAATGTCGGCTTTCCCAGCTGTCAATGTGCTGCGAAGATATGACAGGTCATAGTTGTCGGAAATGCCTTTAAATCGCAATCCTGAAAATCCGTCGGGCGATTTCAACACGCATGGAATCTCGCTGATCAGGTAGACAGACTTGATTCTCGGGTCGGCTTTTGAAGACAGCAGGGTAGACAGCTCGCTGTTGAAGTCAATGTAGCTTCTGATCATATTGTCGGAACTGTCAAGGTGCTTGTTGAAGATTTTTATATGGCTGTCAAGGTTGGTTATCTTGTTTATTATAGTTGATTTAAATCCAGTCACAACCGATACCGCAACAACCATTATGACTATAGCCAGAATCATTCCGGTTATGGCGACATTGAGGGTCGAAACAGCGGATCGTCCGTTGTTTGTCTGTTTGTTTAATTGTAATCGTTTGGCAAAAAATAATTCAAATCTCATAACATTGTGCTAAGACAGTGCAAAATTAAGGCATTTCTTCCAATGTTGTGTTATGGAATTGTTTTAATGTCGCATTTTGTGTGCGATGTTGCAAAATCAACTCTGATGGAGCGATATGGAGGGTAAATGAAAGCAAAAAGCCTTAATATCTGTCGAAATGATAATAAAAATGCAGTTTGGGTTGAATTAGTCATATGAAATGTGTACCTTTATGCCCGATTTTATAAATCTACAAAAACGATTATATGAAAGTATTAAAGTTTGGAGGAACATCTGTGGGCACGGTGAAAAGCCTGACCCACGTGAAAAGAATTGTCGAGAGTGAGGAAGAACCGGTGATTGTCGTAGTGTCGGCATTGGGCGGTATAACAGATATGCTTATTGCGACTGCACGAATGGCCTCCAAGGGGGATACATCATATCTGCAAAATTATGCAAAAATAATAGAGCGTCACAATGATGTGATAAATGGGATGGTGCCAAAAGACAAGCTTTTGGATGTGCACTCGGTTGTGGATCCTTTGCTGGAAGAACTTGGCAACATTTATCGAGGAGTGGCATTAATAAAGGATTTGTCTTCCCGTTCATTGGATATAATTGTCAGTTATGGCGAGCGACTCTCGTCGGCGATTATAAGCAGAATTATTGATTCTGCACAATATTTTGATTCGCGGAATTTCATAAAGACAGTAAGGCAATTCAATAAGCATGTGGTGGATTTTCCGACTACGGAGAGTCTTGTTCGCAGTGTGTTTGACCGTTTTTCCGGAAAAGTGGCAGTTGTGCCTGGCTTTATATCTTCTGATAAAGAAAATGGCGATATAACAAATCTTGGCAGAGGAGGTAGCGATTATACAGCGTCGATTATCGCAGCGTCGTTGAATGCCCGTCTGTTGGAAATTTGGACGGATGTTGATGGGTTTATGACGGCTGATCCGAGAGTGATAAGCAATGCCTACGTTATCGACCAATTGTCGTTTGTTGAAGCGATGGAGCTGTGCAACTTTGGTGCAAAGGTTGTGTATCCGCCTACAATCTATCCGGTGTTTCACAAGAATATTCCAATCATAATAAAGAATACGTTCAATTCCGCAGCTCCTGGGACAAAGATCTCCAATGATGTGGTGCACGAGGACTCACGGGCTATTAAAGGAATTTCTTCAATCAGCGACACGTCATTGGTTACTGTGTCTGGACTTGGAATGGTGGGAGTGATTGGAATCAATTCGCGGATTTTCCAATGCCTTGCTCAGAATGGCATCAGTGTGTTTCTTGTGTCGCAGGCTTCTTCGGAACACAACACGACGTTTGCATTGAAAAGCGATGACGCCGATCTGGCTGTGGCGGTGTTGAACAAGGAGTTTGAGAAAGAAATAGAGATTGGAGAGATAACAAGTATCACCGCCGAGAAAAACCTGGCTACTGTAGCGGTTGTTGGAGAGAATATGAAACACACTCCAGGCATTGCTGGAAAGCTGTTTAATTCATTGGGCAGGAGTGGTATTAGTGTTATTGCCTGCGCGCAGGGCGCTTCCGAGACAAACATTTCGTTTGTTGTGAATGGAGATAATTTGCGAAAGACGCTCAACGTGATTCACGACTCATTCTTCCTGTCGGAATATCAGGTGCTGAATTTGTTTATTGTCGGAGTGGGTCATGTCGGTAAGCGTCTGATTGAGCAGATTCGCCATCAGCAATCCAATCTAAAGGATAATAAGGCACTGGAACTCAACGTCGTGGGGATCGCTAACTCTCATCATTGCATATTCGACAGAAATGGAATCGACATAGAGCATTATGCCGATATCCTTGGCAAATCGGAGATGGTAGCCAGTCCGACAACGATTTGTGATGAAATAATAAAGATGAACATTTTCAATCCTGTGTTTGTCGACTGCACGGCAACAAAGGATATTGCCGCAATGTATGACCGGCTGTTGTCGCACAATGTAAATGTAGTGGCGGCAAATAAGCTGGCGGCATCATCTAAATATGATAATTATAAGAAGCTGAAGCAGATAGCCCGCAAGCGTGATGTGAAATTCTTGTTTGAGACAAATGTTGGCGCCGGACTGCCGATTATCAATACAATAAACAGTCTGATAAATTCAGGTGACAAGATATTGAAAATAGAGGCAGTGCTGTCGGGAACGTTGAATTATATATTTAATGTACTGTCGGAAAAAGTGCCGTTGAGCAAGGCTGTAATGATGGCGAAAGAAGCCGGCTACAGTGAACCTGACCCAAGAGAGGATCTTAGCGGGAAGGATGTTGTGCGCAAGTTGGTCATTTTGTCGAGAGAAGCCGGATATCGGATAGAAACTGAAGATGTAAAGAAAAATTTGTTTGTTCCGGAATCGTTGATGCAGGGAACAACGGAGGATTTCTTCAAGAACATTGCATCTATCGATGATGAGTTTGAGAAAAGAAGGGCGGCAACGGCGCAATCTGGACGGGCTTTGCGTTTTGTCGCGCGGCTTGAGAATGGCGAGGCAACTGTCGGTCTTGAGGAAGTGGCATCCGACAGTCCGTTCTATTCATTGGAAAGCAGTAACAATGTAATATTGATAACCACGGAGAGATATAAGGAGTATCCTATGGAAATCAAAGGATATGGAGCAGGCGCGGAAGTTACCGCCGCAGGAGTCTTCGCGGATATTATAAGCATAGCAAATATCAGATAATAATGAAATATGTGATTATACTTGGTGACGGTATGGCAGACGAGCCTATACCGTCATTGAATGGAAAAACGCCATTGCAAGCGGCTGATACTCCGACGTTCGACTATATGGCACCCAGGTCGAGGATGGGAATGCTTAAGACGGTGCCTGAAGGATTCCATCCAGGAAGTGAGGTGGCTAATATGTCAGTGCTCGGCTACGACCTTCCGACAACGTTTGAGGGCCGTGGCTCTTTAGAGGCGGCAAGCATCGGGGTGGATATTGAACGTGGAGAAATGGCAATGCGTTGCAACTTGATTTGCGTTGAGAATGGTAAAATAAAGAATCATTCTGCTGGACACATTTCTGATGAGGAGGCTGCGGAATTGATTGCCTTCCTTTCTGAGAAATTAGGCTCTGACACGGTGCGCTTCTATCCTGGAATCTCATATCGGCATTTATTGAAAATTAGAGGTGGAGACAAGCGTATAGACTGCACACCACCACACGATGTGCCGGGAACGCCTTTCCGCGAAGTGCTTGTTAAGGCGGATGTGCCGGAAGCCGAGGAAACGGCTGATTTGATAAATGACTTGATATTGAAGTCGCAAGTGTTGTTGGCAAATCACCCTGTAAATAAAAAGCGTATTGCAGAGGGGAAAGATCCGGCGAACAGCATTTGGCCGTGGTCGCCAGGTTATCGCCCGTCAATGCCTACATTGGCGGAGCGGTTTGGCATAAAAAGCGGTGTGGTTATTTCCGCTGTTGACTTGATCCGTGGAATCGGCGTGTATGCCGGGCTTAAGCCTGTGGCTGTGGAAGGCGCGACTGGATTGTGGAACACGAACTATGAGGGAAAAGCCAAGGCCGCTATAGAGGCGATGAAAAACAATGATTTTGTGTTTGTTCATGTGGAGGCGAGCGATGAGGCTGGACATGAAGGCGATGTGGCATTAAAAACTCGCACTATTGAATATCTTGACCAGCGTTTGTGCAAGCCTATTGTTGAAGCGGCCGACAGGATGCAGGAATCTGTTAGGATAGCCGTGCTGCCCGATCATCCTACGCCATGCAGATTAAAGACTCACACGTCGAATCCAGTGCCTTTTATGATTTATTCCAAAGGAGAAAATGCCGATGGCATAAGTGAATATAATGAGTGTTCTGCAATAAATGGTTCGTTGGGAACGCTTGAAACAGATGGTTTTATAAAAGAATTGCTAAAATAGGGCATAATGAGATATTATAGTACGAACGGAGCGGCATCCGAGGTGACGCTAAAAGAAGCGATAATAAGAGGGCTTGCTCCTGACAAGGGACTTTATATGCCGGAATCGATAAAGACTTTGCCGGCTGCGTTTTTTAAAAATATAGGAGGCTTGTCGCTCCAGGAAATCGCTTATGCGGTGGCAGATTCGCTTTTCGGCGAAGATGTCGATGCTGATGTGTTGAAACGTATTGTCGATGACGCACTTAGCTTCGACATACCATTGCATAAGGTTGCGGATAGACGTTATTGTTTGGAGCTGTATCACGGTCCGACATTGGCGTTCAAGGATGTAGGAGCAAGATTCATGGCCCGTATGCTTGGCTATTTCAATGCACAGGATTCAGACAAACGCCCTGTCAATGTGCTTGTGGCCACATCTGGCGATACCGGCAGCGCAGTGGCCAACGGCTTTCTCGGAGTGGATGGCGTACACGTTTACGTGCTTTATCCGAAAGGAAAGGTGAGTCATATACAGGAGTCTCAATTCACGACATTGGGACGGAATATAACGGCGGTTGAAGTCGACGGGACATTTGACGACTGTCAGGCATTGGTGAAAAAGGCATTTATGGACGAGCAACTTAACGCTCATATGAAATTGACAAGTGCCAACTCTATCAATATCGCAAGATTCCTGCCGCAGATGTTCTATTATTTTTATGCATATGCACAGCTGGCTGCTGCAGGGAAAGAAGATTTGTCACAGATCGTTGTTGCGGTTCCGAGCGGAAACTTTGGCAACCTTACGGCTGGACTTATAGCGAAGCGCATGGGCTTGCCGATAAAACGATTCATTGCGGCAAACAATAGCAATGATGTGGTTTATGAGTATCTTGAAACAGGCAAATACAATCCTCGTCCGTCAATTCAGACAATCGCCAACGCAATGGATGTTGGCGACCCAAGCAATTTTGCAAGAATACTCGACCTGTACGGCTGTTCGTGGGAGAAGATTAAAAGTGACATTTCCGGTGTGACATACTCTGATGCTCAGATCGGAGAGACATTGGCGTCAACATTCAAGACGGAGAATTATTTGCTGGATCCTCATGGAGCTGTGGGCTACAGGGCTATTTCTGAATGCTTGGCGGATGATGAGGTGGGAATTTGTCTGGAAACAGCTCATCCTGCTAAGTTTAAAGAAACGGTTGATTCTCTTACAGGTGGAGATGTCGCGATTCCGGAGCGTTTGAAAGCGTTTATGGATGGCGAAAAGAAGTCGGTCCAAATGCTGCCGTCGTTCCGTGAATTCAAGGATTTTCTGATGAGGGAGTGAAACGGTAGAATCTGACGGTTGACTGCTGGATGGGGAAGTGCAGCGTAAGAATGTCCTCTGACACCGAAGCGTAGCATTCATCAAAATACAAATTCTTGTCAGCGGTAAACCAATGAATCTCATATTGATTATAGAAAGGGGTGCGGACAAGCGCTCCTTTCTTCATATATGGCGACCAGTATGAGGAGAATCTGTTTGCTCCTGAGATGTATAATATGTCGTATCCTGAATCTGTAGGGACAAGAGCAAATGTGTATTTGCCGCCAAGTTCAAAACGGGAATCGTCGGTATTGCGGTCAAAGTAGCGCCAAAAGCCAACATAGAAATCATTGCCGGTGTTCTTTACGGCCTGTTCGACATCTGCCTGTGTGTAGCTTGTTTTGTTGGAAACGCGTTTGTCGGGAATGCTTTTGAACTCGATTCTTTTGATTGAAATCTTGTTTTTGCCAGCGACAATTCCTGCGGAAAATGTTTTTTGAGGAATATATTCGCAGGAGAAAAGGGTGGAGAGCTCTTTGTTTCCGGCAGAAAGGGAAAGGACGCCATTGTCCACTTTTATCTGAAAGGTGTTATATTTGTTGGGCTCGAATGCCATTTTGCTGTCAATGTCTGATTCTTTGACAATTGACTTTTCTCCATTAGAAACGACCTGTATGGCTACGTGAAAGCAATCTTTTCGGGTGATTTCATCAAAATGGTTTTTGGTGTTTCTTTTGAATATAGCGGAGGAATAGTTGTCGGAGTCGATGTAGTCCCAAACAATTCCGAATTCCGCACTTGGCGCAGATGGAGACAAAAGTCGTGAGGCATTGTCGATTTCATCACCATCGCGCAACCTTATTTTGAAAGAGAAGTCGCAACTGTCGGGGTTGTTGAAAGTGAATGGTATGAATTTCAGACAATTGGAGCCGGCATTGTCGATGAAAATTTCATTACGGGAATTTCTGTCGAGCCCGGCACTGATGTCGCAGTCATTGTTGCAGTCCCAGTAAATCTGCTCTGAATATGTTGTTGATGGCAATGATAAACATAGCAAAGCCAGGAATAACGTTTTGATTTTCATAATAAGAGATGTTGTATTTGATGCGTGTCAGACAAGGTTATGAACCTTTGTCAATAATGCAAAAGTAAGTAAAAAATCAGAATATGTAGACGCTCTGAGTCACTTTTTCGGATTGACTCACCATTCTATTGGCTGATTTTTGTTAAATTTGCATTTCATATGGAAATAGTGAAAGTAATAATAGCGGGTCTCGCTATCGGAATATTGATATCTGCACCAATGGGGCCGATAGGAATGCTGTGCATTCAGCGCACGTTGAACAAGGGACGTGCATCTGGCTTTTTTACCGGTGTAGGCGCGGCATTCTCTGATTTGTTGTATTCATTGCTGACAGGATTTGGACTGTCGTTTGTCATAAATTTCATAGAAAAAAATCAGACGGTGCTTCAGATTTTCGGAAGTGTCGTATTGCTTGGTTTTGGTGTGTACATTGCACGGAAAAACCCTGCAAAAATGATAAAGGAAAAGAAGGGACATCCGGTGAAAAACAACTATGTTCAGGATTTGATTACCGGTTTCTTGTTCACGTTCTCCAATCCGTTGATAATTTTCCTTATAATCGGATTGTATGCACGATTTAATTTCTTGACCAACATAACATCAATCTACGGTTATTTTATTGGCTTTCTGTCTATTATTATTGGGGCTTTGGGCTGGTGGTTTTTGATAACCTACTTTGTCAGCAAAGTCAGAGGCCGTTTTAATGTGAGGAGTATGTGGTTGATCAACATTTTCATAGGAAGTTTAATTTGCTTGATGTCGGTTATCGGCATGGGGCTTTCAATAATGGAGTTGCTATGAACGGAGAAGAATATGTATTGAATGTGTCTTTTGTGGAAGGTCTTGATGCAATGTCGATGGCTTCGGTTGCAGACTATATGGAATTGCATCTGAAGAAGGTGGGAATAAATTGTGTGAATTGGGAGGATAAATATCCATATCACCCAATAACGGTGTTCTCGATGGCTTACTCTGACAAATTCCTATATGTGAACTATTTTGTTAGATGCAACTATCTGCGTGCGGTGAATTATAAAAACAACAGTCCGGTGGCAGAGGACAGCTGTGTGGAATTTTTCCTGCAGACGCCTGGCAGTGAGGAATATTGGAACTTTGAATTTAATTGTATCGGTGCAATAAATGCTTCTCATCGGAAAGACCGCAAGCATCCTATACGGCTTACCGATATGGAACTGGCTACAGTGAAAAGGTATGCCACATGCGGAAATAATCCGTTCCAGGAACTTGAGGGTATTTTTAATTGGGGACTTGCCATCGCGATTCCGTTTGAGTTGATAGGGGTTGACGTTTCAAAGCGCCCGATTGAAATGAAAGGCAACCTGTATAAATGTGCGTCGGCGACGAGCATGCCGCATTATCTGAGCTGGGCGCCGATAAAAACTGACAAGCCGGATTTCCATAGGCCTGAATATTTCGGAAAAATAATCCTTGAATAATCCCCCAAAAAGAAAGTATGAAAGATTTGCTGTTGGCACTACGTTTTCTTATCGCTCCGGTATCTTCGTGGACGATGGAAAAACAAAATGGGCACTTGCCGTCAAAGCATGAAAGAGGGTGGTTTTATCCGCTGCTTGCTGTCGCTGGAGCATCATCGTTTGTGCAAATGTTGTATGGAGAAACATTGACGGTTGCGTTGGTGCGCGGTATTGCAATGTTTTCGGCATTCTTCCTTGGCTATATGATAAGTCCTGCTCTTGCATCTTCTGTGGTGCGTAGATTGAGAACGGAAAAGTCGGAGTCGGTCACAGAATCGGATTTGAAAATATTGACGATGTTTGTCTATTCGATAGGAGTGATAGTGGCAATTGTGCAGAACCTATTGCCAACGCCGATGATGCCTCTGTATATTTTCGTTGTGTATCTGCTGTTTGTCTTGTCGAAGTGTGCTGAAATCTTCGGGGCTGACACGGATGAGAAGAAAATATGGTTTGTGTTTGGAGTATTCCTTGCCCTGGCATTGGTGCCGATAGTAGTGGTTATAGTAATTATGAAATTTAATCCACAGGATGTAATATGAAATTGAAACTGAATGCAGTCAACATAAAGAACAGACGTGCCACGTTCGATTTTGACATTGTTGAGACCTATACGGCAGGAATTGTGCTGACAGGCACGGAAATCAAGTCAATTCGTCTTGGCAAGGCGGGCTTGACAGATGCGTTCTGTTATGAGAACAATGGCGAGATTTGGATAAAGAATATGTATGTGGGGGAATATTTCTATGGATCCTACAACAATCATTCTTCTCGGAGAGACCGCAAGTTGCTGTTGAACAAGAAGGAGATTCGCGAAATAGGCAAGGCTTCGAAAGACAGCGGATTTTCCATTGTGCCGCTGAAGGTGTTTATAAGCGACAAGGGGCTGGCAAAGGTTGTCATAGCTCTTGCCAAAGGTAAGAAAGAATACGACAAACGTCAGTCGATAAAAGAGCGCGAAGACAAACGCGAAATGGACCGTATGTTTAAACGGTGACGTGGTGGCATAGAATAAGGACTTTTGAATTGTCGGCAAGGGTGGTGGCGAAAATATAATCATTTCCTCCGTCGGCAATCTTGAGCCTTTTCCTCAAATCATCTGGCTTCATTGGAAAGTTGCGGCAAGAGATGTTTGCTGACTTGACAGATGATTTAATCTTCTTTATGTCGGGCTTCGATAAAGATAAAACATTCGTTATGGAAAACACCCGACCTGGATATTCGTGGTTGGTGGTGATATCGGACAGATACAGATGTGAATTCGTCGCCAAACGGATGAGGCCGAATTTGTCGGCGACAATGTCATAAGCTCCGGCTTTCATTATTGATGCGTTTGGAACGAATAACTGTTGACCGGGATGTGGTGTCCCGTCTGCGATTGAAATGGATTTATCTTCGAATTTGAACGTGAATTCTATTGCTTCGTTTGTAACGAAGTCGATGCAGTGAATTTGTGGCTGTTTCGCTGTCTGTGGAAAGTCAATTCTAAACAAAAGCTCCTTGCACTCGTTTTTCACTGACAATATCCAGACTTCTGTAATCCCAGGGAAATCGCTGATTGTTTGCGAAATGTCTGCCATTGGAGATGCTTTGACAATGATGAAATTGCAGCGGGATTCTATCTGCGGGATAATTAGGTTTAAGTCGGGGACGGTGTCTTTGATTGCGTATGTGCGGGAATTGCGGTCGTCGGTCAGCCTGCGCGACGGATCGATGAATGCTGCGGAGAACGGGTTCTTGACCTTGTCCAAATAACTTTCGGCAAAGTCGTTTACTACGGAAACGTTGTTTATCCCAAGTTTATGCATATTGTGTTTTACCGCAGATGTGACAATCTCGGCTGCATCAATGCTTACCACTGATTTCGTCTGTTGAGCAATGTAGAACGAGTCGATGCCGAGCCCGCATGTCAAATCGACCACAGCATCGCATCCGGCAAACAGGTTGGCGTGGAATTTAGCCAAGATTTCAGAAGAGCATTGCTCTATGGAGACGTCGGTGGGATAGGCAATTTTTTCAGCTAATTCCGGTAGCTTCTTTTTTGCCTTGCGCCTGCATTCTATTTGGGTTATTGCTAAATTCTTGTCGAATTTGAGATTGTCAAATCTTTTCAGCCTTAGTGTGGAAGCGTCGGTTGTGCTATATTGGGATATGAATGATTTGAATTCTGGATTGTCGACAAATGAAAAATATTCACACATAAGGCAATTCTATTACGTTCTACAAAAGTAATAATTAATTCTTCTATACGGAAATATTTAACCATTTTTGCTTCTGTTTCTGATGGTTATGTGTTGTGGGTAATCTTGCGGAAAATAAAATGATGGCAAATTTGAAGAAAAAGTGGAAAAATTCTTGCAGGTTAAAAGATTTTATCTAATTTTGCAATCGAGAAAACAATAAAATGAACGTGAATCATTTTGCATATTATTTTGGCTTTTACTTTTATTTTGATAAAAAATAGAGGCGGGACGATATGCAATATATAAAGACAAAGAAAATTAGCAATCATATTAAAATCCCGCCATTGAGCGGGATTTTTTATTTAGTATGACCGAATGAAGAAAAAAGTAACAATACAGGGCGTAAAAGGATGTTTCCATGATGCTGCGGCAAGAGCATATTTTGCGGGAGAGGATATTGACGTGGTGCCGTGTGAAACGTTTGGCAGTATGTTTGATTGTCTGAAGTCCGACAGTTCGCTGATTGGCGCGATGGCGATTGAAAACACGATTGCCGGCAGTCTGTTGCAAAATCACGAGCTTCTTCGCCAAAGCAATCTTACGGTGGTAGGAGAATACAAGATGCGCATATCACATGTGTTGTGCGCTTTGCCAGGACAGAATATAGACGAGCTGACAGAGGTTAACTCGCATCCAATGGCTCTTATGCAATGCGAGCAGTTTCTGCATCGCCATCCAAATCTGAAGATGGTGGAGAAGACCGATACTGCGGGCAGTGCGGAAGAAATTGCAAAGTTGGGATTGCGTGGACATGCTGCTATTTGTGGAAAATTGGCGGCTCAATTATACGGCTTGAATATTTTGGAAGAAGGCATCGAGACAAACAAGCGTAATTTCACGAGGTTTCTTATCATCGCCGATCCGATAATGTCGCATGAGCTTTCCTATGGCAAAAAAATAGACAAGGCGTCGTTGGTTTTCACGTTGCCACACACGCAGGGCAGCCTGGCTAAGATTCTTACAATTTTTTCATTCTATGATATCAACCTCTCTAAAATCCAATCAATTCCAATTATTGGAAGAGAGTGGGAATATCGGTTTTTCATCAATCTGACTTTTGATGACTATACGCGTTACCGTCAGTCGATAGAGGCTGTAAAACCATTGATTACTGATTTTAAAATTTTAGGCGAATATTCCAATTTCAATCAAGATGGAAAAGAATAGCAATATATGCCCGGCAAATCGGGTGAGACAAGTTAAGGAGTACTACTTCTCAAAGAAGTTGAAAGAAGTGGCGCAGCTGAATGCAAAAGGTATGGACATTATATCTTTGGGCATCGGAGGCCCTGACCGTCCGCCGCATCAGTCGGTGATTGACACATTGTGTGATGTGGCTCGGAGGCACGACACTCATGGCTATCAGCCGTATGTCGGATTGCCGTCGCTTCGCGATGCTTATGCTGATTGGTATCGCCGTTGGTACGGTGTAGAACTGAATCCTGATAAAGAAATCCAACCGTTGATTGGTTCAAAAGAAGGTATCCTTCACATTACGTTTGCTTTTGTCAATCCTGGCGATGCTGTGCTTGTGCCAAATCCGGGGTATCCTACATACTCTTCGGTGAGCAAATTGGCGGAGGCTGAAATCCTGACATATAATCTAAAAGAAGAAAATGGGTGGTATCCTGATTTCAACGAGTTGGAGCGGATGCCGCTCGACAGGGTGAAACTGATGTGGGTGAATTATCCTAATATGCCAACAGGCGTGCCTGCGACAATGGAGTTGTTTCAGAAGATTGTGGACTTCGGCCGCCGGCACAATATCGTGATTGTCAATGACAATCCGTATAGCTTTATCTTAAACGACAACCCTGTAAGCCTGCTTTCTGTGCCTGGAGCAAAAGACATTGCCATTGAGATGAATTCGTTGAGCAAATCGCATAATATGGCGGGATGGCGTATGGGAATGCTGGCGTCAAACGCTCAGTTTGTAGAGTGGATACTTAAAGTGAAGTCAAATATTGACTCCGGACAGTTTCGCCCGGCAATGGAGGCAGCGGTAACGGCTTTGTCGTGCGATGGGTCGTGGTATGCCGAGCTTAATAAGGTGTATGCCGAACGCCGAAAGGTGGCGGAGGCGATTATGACGCAACTCGGATGCTCATTTGACAAATCTCAGAAGGGACTGTTCCTATGGGGAAGGATTCCTGAAGGGGAGGAGTCGTCTGAAAAATTCGCCGACCGCATTCTGTATGGTGCGCGGGTGTTTATCACTCCTGGATTTATTTTCGGAAGCAACGGAGAACGCTATGTCAGAATATCGCTTTGTGCGACAGAGGAAAAGATGCGGGAGGCTTTGAATAGAATTAAAGAAATGAAATAAAAACATAAGATTATGAACGATATCAAACCGATTAAGTTTTGTGGCGTAGACTCAAAACGCCCTGTTGTAATTGCTGGTCCGTGCAGTGCCGAGACAGAGGAACAGGTGATGGAAACGGCTAAGGATTTGGCAAAGAATGGTGTTAGAATCTTTCGTGCCGGCATTTGGAAACCGCGCACCAAACCGGGCGGATTCGAAGGTGTGGGCAGTGTCGGTCTGACATGGTTGCAGGAGGTGAAGAAGGAGACTGGTATGCTTGTGGCAACAGAGGTTGCAAACAAGCAGCATGTTGAAGAGGCACTCAATGCCGGAGTGGATGTGCTTTGGATTGGCGCGCGCACTTCGGCCAACCCGTTTGCCATGCAGGAAATCGCAGACTCGCTTGTCGGAGCGGATGTGCCGGTGCTGGTTAAGAATCCGGTCAATCCCGATCTTGAGTTGTGGATTGGTGCGATGCAACGCATTTACAATGCTGGAATCAGGCAGATTGGCGCCATTCACCGTGGATTCAGTGCTTACGGCAAACATTTGTACCGCAATATGCCGCAGTGGCACATCCCTATTGAATTGCGCCGCCGTATGCCGGAACTGACACTGATCTGCGATCCGTCGCACATTGGAGGCAAGCGTGAGCTGGTGGCTCCGTTGTCGCAGCAGGCGATGGATATGGGCTTTGACGGACTTATCGTGGAGTCGCATTGTGATCCTGACAGTGCTTGGAGCGACAATAGCCAGCAGGTCACTCCCGAGGTGCTTAACTTTATACTGAATATGCTTGTGGTGCGCGACACAACGCAGACCACAGAAAGCCTCACGCTATTGCGCCAGCAGATTGATCAGATAGACAATGATTTGCTTGAAGCCTTGAGCAAGCGTATGCGCATTTCGCGGGAGATTGGTCAGTACAAGAAAGAGCACAGTATGCCGGTGGTGCAGACGGGACGTTACGACGACATCCTTAACTCACGTGCGGCGGCTGCGGAAGAGTTGGGCATGAACGGTGATTTCATGAAGACGGTTTACCAAGCGATCCACGAGGAGTCGGTTCGTCAGCAAATTGAGGTATTGAACAATAGAATGCGATAGTGACGATGAGAATACTGATTATAGGAGCCGGAAAGATGGGCTCGTTTTTCTCCGATTTGTTGAGTTTCAAGCATTCTGTTGCGGTTTTTGAGACTAATCCGCAGCGTTTGCGTTTTACTTATAATGTGAGACGAATGTCGTCGCCGGATGAGATTGCCGACTTCGACCCTCAGTTGGTCATCAATGCCGCAACGGTGAAGTATACGCTCGAGGCATTCCGCATGGTGATGCCGTATATCGGCAAAGAATGCATTCTTGCCGATATAGCTTCGGTGAAGACGGGATTGCCTGAGTTTTATGCCGAATGCGGGCATCCCTTTGTCAGCACACACCCGATGTTTGGACCCACGTTCGCTTCGTTGAGCAATCTGCAGGATGAGAATGCGATAATCATAAGCGAGGGCGACCATTTGGGCAAGGTGTTTTTCAAGGACCTTTACAACGAGTTACATCTCAATATCCGCGAGTACACGTTTAAGGAGCACGACGAGGTGATTGCTTATTCGTTGTCAATACCGTTTACGTCGACGCTTGTGTTTGGCAGCGTGATGAAGCATCAGGACGCGCCGGGAACCACCTATAAACGCCACATGGCGATAGCCCGCGGACTGATGTCGGAGGATGATTTTCTGCTCACGGAGATTCTGTTTAATCCGCACACGGTGGAACAGATTGGCAAGATTCAGGACAAGCTGGAAACGCTGAAGGAGATTGTGGCGCGCAAGGATTCCAACGCGATGAAGGAGTTTCTTGAACAGGTGCGCGAGAATTTGAAATAGCGCTTTTGAAAGCAATATGCAGAGCCAGGCAGCCTTTTGTGTGTCTGGCTCTATTCGTGATGGTATGGCTCGTTGTGCATTATGGAATATGCCCGATAGAGCTGCTCGCAGAACACAAGGCGTATCAAGTCGTGCGGAAATGTCATTTTCGACAGCGATATTTTTCCATTGGCACGGGCATAGACATCGTCGGAAAATCCGTATGGTCCGCCTACTACGAATACCAACCGCTTGCCTACGGTCTGCATCTTCTTTTCAATATATGCTGAAAATTCCATAGATTTCATTTCTTTGCCGTGCTCGTCGAGCAGCACAACGCAGTCCGACGGCTCGAAGGCGGCGAGCAGATTCTGTCCCTCGGCAACCTTTTGCTGGGCTTGCGTCAGATTGCGGGTGTTTTTTGCATCGGCGATATATTGTATTGCGAACGGCACGTAGCGGTTCACCCGCCGGCTGTAGTCCTCGATGCCTGGCGACAGATAGTTATGATTTGTTTTTCCTACAACGAATAGGCATATTTTCATAATTCTTCTGGATTTTTAAAACACGGGCATAAAGCGTCGTTTAATCATTATTATGCCTGGTGTTACTTTTCTTCTGCAAAATTACGTCAGTTATGCGGAAATTAATCATTACTTTTTCTCAAAAAATCAAAACAAGATGGAAAGAAACAATATTGTTGAGAAAAAAGCAGTGCGCAGACCGCGCAGAGTACTTGAATATTGGCGTGGCTTGATTCTGAACTTGAAAATCAATATGAATTTTGGCACGGCGCGTAATTATCGCAACTCGCTCTACAGGTTTTCGGAATTTCTTGACAGGCACGACATCGCATTTTCCAAAATTGATGCCGATTTGGTGTCTGATTATGAACTGTGGCTGCGGAAACGTGGGCTGAAGATGAACAGCGTGTCGTTTTATTTGCGATGCCTGAGGTCGGTCTGCAACCAAGCGGTATCAGAAGGCATAGCGCGGCGGATTGTGCCGTTCCAGAAAGTGTTCACAGGAGTGTGCGCCACGCGCAAGCTGGCTGTGCCAGAGGCGGTGTTCTCCAAGTTGCTGCACTGGCAGCTGCCACCCGAGCAAGAGTCGCTGGCTTTGTCGCGCGACATCTTTTTGTTCAGCTATTGCGCGCGTGGGATGGCGTTTGTCGACATTGCTTTTCTGCGGCGCGACGACATCTGTGGCGACTGGTTCAGCTACGTGCGCCGCAAGACGGGGCAACGGCTCACCGTGCGCATTGAGCCGCCGATGGCTGCCATAATCAACCGCTACAAAAACGAAGCAGGAGAGTATGTGTTCCCTATAATCAGTGCCGACGGACAGGATGCCTACCGGCAATACCAGACGGCGTTGGGCTATCACAACCGTAAGCTGAAGCAGTTGGCTGAAATCGCAGGAATCTCGGAGAAGTTGTCGACCTACACGGCGCGTCACAGTTGGGCTACCGCTGCGCGGCGCCACAACGTGCCGTTGTCAATCATTAGCGCCGGACTTGGACACTCTTCCGAGCGCACCACGCTTATTTATCTTGATTCAGTGGAAAATGTGGCATTGGACAATGCCAACCATGAAATTCTGAAGTGCTTGTGATGTGCGGTTTCTCCGCAAGAAACCTCACAACCTTTTGCAAAGATAGATAATTTTCTTGAAAAAGGCTTGTGGAATGCAATATTAATTCAACCTTTTTTTAAAGTTGAATTGCGCAGACGTTGTAAGTGGTTGAAAGTTAATCGTTCAGCCACCACGGCAATGCGGCGGTTTCTCTATCGTCGCATTGCCACGCATTTTGAGCGCGACAGCTAAGCTGCCGAGACCTGCGGCCCATTTTCGCACGCTAAAGCTCGCGATTTTCACCAAATGCCGGCTCTATATTCCTTTCCGCCAGCGCGTTCCACGGTTGTGAGGTTTCTTGCGGAGAAACCGCACGAAGAGGGTTACGGACAGCGACCACGGGTAGTGGAACGCGCCGAGTTCCGGGGTTTTAGACAGATGAAAATTAGCGGACTAACCCGACTTGCTGTGCGCTGAAGGTTGAAAAAACCGCGGTGGGCAGGAATGGAAGTTATATCCTTACGCGAATGGTTGAAGCGGAAAATCACGGATTGCATTGGTATGCCTTGAAGGTGTTCTACAACAAAGTTTTTGCTGTGGAGGAGGAGCTGACGGCCGACGGCACAGAGTGCTACGTGCCAGTGGAAGAAACCGTGGTGGAGCGAGGCGGGCAGCGCCGCAAGGTGCGCCGTCCCGTGATAAATTCGCTGATGTTTTTCCGCGCTGCCGAGGAGCGCGCCGTAGCGGTGCAGCGTCAGCTCACCGACCGCGCCATCCTCTACACCCGCCATTGCGATGACGGCAGACGCAAGCCTTATGCCATCCCCGACCGGGAGATGAACGTGTTTATGCTTGTTGCCTCGTCGGGAGAGACCGGGCTGGAATACTTTGGCGATGAAGACCGCAAGTTTGCGGAAGGACAGCGCGTGCGCGTCACCGACGGCCCCTTCCGTGGTGCCGAAGGCAGCATCCAGCGCATCCATGGCGACCGCCGCCTCCTCGTCAGCATCCGCGGCATCTGCGCCGTCGCCACAACCTATATCCCAAAAGCATTTTTAGAAGAAATAATCCGATAATTTATGAAATTTGAATATTGTGTGGCAATACGAACGCTTGGAACCGCAGGTGATAAGTATTACCAAACGTTGCTTTCGCTGAAACAGCAAACAATCCCACCCAAAAAGATTCTTGTGTATATAGCGGAAGGCTATCCATTGCCAAAAGAAACTATTGGGATTGAGCAGTATGTGTATGTAAAGAAAGGCATGATTGCGCAGCGGGCATTGCCTTATAAAGAAGTTGATACCGAATACATCCTTCTATTGGATGATGATTTGTATTTGGCTCCAGATGCGGTAGAAAGAATGTATAATGGAATGACGAATAATAGCGGAGATGTTATGTGCGCTAATGTTTTTCCAAATCATGAAGCTTCATTTTCTGAGAAGTTAAGATGGATATTTTTTGTTGGTACATTTCCCATGAAATCAAATAAATGGGCATTCAAAATTCGTAAAAACGGAAATTATTCCTATAATAATAACCCAAAGAATGGCATCTATGAGTCACAATCAGCTGCTGGTGCATGCAGTTTGTGGAAATTGGTATCCTATAGGCGAAGATCTGTTGCTGTTTAACAAAGCATACCAACGAGGGTGGAAGGTGCTTGTTGACTATAATTTGCCTGTGCAACATTTGGATGCTGGCTCGGGTCATGTAAAGGCCGTTGAAGAACGTGTAATAGACAATGTCGCAATCCTGTTTCTAATTTGGCACAGAACGTGTCTGCAATCCTATGGGAAAATTTGTATTCCATCATATATCCGGAGAATCTTAGTAACCATTATAAATTCTTCTATTTTTCGTTTTTTGAAAAGTGGAAATGTGAAATTTTTAACGTGGCAAATAAGAGGTTTAAAGAAGGGTATTGTGATGTCTAAATCAGAAGAATATAAATCCTTGCCACCATTCGCTGATAAATAAATGGCAGACAATTCATCAAACAACAAGCGCATAGCGAAGAACACCTTGATGCTTTATGTCAGGATGTTTTTGATGATGGCTGTCACGTTGTATACGTCAAGGGTAGTTCTCCAACAGTTGGGAATCGAGGACTTTGGAGTATATAATGTTGTTGGAGGGGCTGTTGCTCTGCTTGGCTTTCTAAATGCATCAATGTCGGGAGCTACATCTAGATTCTTGACATACGATATTGGGAAAGGTGATTATTGTCACTTGCAATTAACTTTTAGCTCGGCAATGCAGATTCATTTGATGATAGCATTGGCAGTGCTTATCTTTGGAGAAATTGTGGGAATCTGGTTTGTTAATTCATGTTTGGATATGCCTGAAGGCAGAGTGTTTGCGGCAAATGTTGTGTTCCAATTTGCATTGTTGTCGTCTACCGTTAGTATCGCTCAAGTACCATATAGCGCAACGTTAATTGCTTTTGAGAGAATTGATTTGTATGCTTGGATAGAGATTCTTAATGTGTTTCTTAAATTGGGAATAGTATATGTTTTGTCAATTATCCCATTTGATAAATTGGAGTCATATTCTATCTTGATATTTATTGTGTCAGTAGTAGTCCTGTCTGTTTATGTGCTGTGCTGTAAATCAAAGTTCTCCGTTTGCAAATTGTCTAAGCAGTTCCATAAGGATATAATGCTTCCGATGTTGTTTTTCTCTGGATGGGATTTATATGGAAATGGTTGTGTGGTTTTGCGCCAACAAGGAACGAATATCCTTCTGAATCAATTCTTTGGCGTTGCTATAAATGCAGCGAGTGGTGTCGCGACTCAGGTTAGTTCTGCTGTATCAATGTTTGTGTCAAACATAACTATGGCAATCCGTCCGCAGATTATTAAGCAATATGCGGCTGGAAATATAGATGTGATGCAGAAATTGGTTTCTGTTGCCATAATCATCTGTGTCTTGTTGACGGAATTTGTGATGGTTCCCATTTATTTGAATATAGAAACCATTATGAATTTATGGTTGGTCGAAGTTCCATCGTATGCTGTTGACTTCAGTAAAGCTTTGCTTATTGCAAATTCTGTAAATGTGTTGATTTCTGTTTGGAATATAGTCGTACATGCAAGTGGAAGAATTAGAATTTTGAGTATTGTCAGCGGTTCGTTGTATTTGGTCTCACTGTTATTTATCTATGTGGCATTGAAATTGGGAGCTAATCCTAATTGGGCATATTATATATGGATTGTAATTGTAACAATTGCTTTGTTGTCAAGTATAATTATAGCAAAGTCAAATATTAGAAGCCTATCCTTGAGAAAAATTCTGAAAGGATGCTTATTGCCGGTGCTTTCATCGATTTTGTCAATTGTTGTTGTTTACATGATAAGTTTATTTTTTGAAAATTCCATCTCAAAAATATTTGTCATTGTAGCAATAAATATGATTATTCTAATCGTGATGCTATTTGCTGTTTGGTTATTACCTTGTTTTGGAGGAAATCTGAAAAAAGCATATAATTCCTATTTAAATGAAAATTAGCATAATTGTCCCAATATATAATACGGAAAAATATGTTGAAGACTGTATACGAAGTGTACAGAATCAAACATATTCGGATTTTGAACTGATTCTAGTGGATGACGGCAGTTCGGATTCCAGTGGCTCAATATGTGATAGATATGCAGTAGATTCACGTATAAAAGTTGTTCACAAACCAAACGGAGGAGTCTCCTCGGCTCGGAACTTGGGCCTGAAAGAAGCGACAGGAGATTGGCTGATGTTTTTAGATTCCGATGATACCATTGATGCGGATTGTTTAAACCAGTGTTTGCAGAAATGTGTTGATGATAATCTTGATATGCTGCAATTTTACAACACAAGATTTGGCATAGACAAGCACAATATTGGTAAGCACAATATGCCATTATCATCAAATGATTTCTTGAAAATTAGACATAATGTTTGCATAGGGGGCAGCTTTATTAAAAGAGAGATTATTATTAAGAATAATATCGTTTTCGATGACAATCTCAGGTTGGCGGAAGATCAAATTTTTATATTAAAGTGCATACACTGTTCTAAACGGATAGAAATAATAGATAAGATTCTGTATATGTACAGACTTCATGGAGGAAACACTACTTGCCAAAGTAATTCTCAGAGTATAGAAAATTCTTGCAGCATATTGATTGATTATAAAAAGACAATGCCGTATGCAGTGAATCAATTGGACAATACGATGCTGTCTTTCGTTGGAGATTTAATTCGATTGTCAGAAACTCCGCGTCAGCGTATTGAAACGATATATAAATCGGCCAACATAAAACATTGTGATAAGGTGACAAAGAGCAATAAGATATTTTTCTATTTGTCTCTGATAAACTTCAATGTCGCATTTTTTGTCCTAAAAAAATACTTGATAAAGCGTTATGAATAAATTGACATTGACAGAAGCCTTATTCTGTGATCTTGTTTGGCTTTCTGCTTTGGTATTCTTTTATTGCAGAACGTACAATACTGGGCATACAAAAAAAACAAAGGGGTATTTTGGCCTTTGGTTGTTTATTGTTCTATACTCAACTTTTGAATTTACGGGAGGAGATTTTTTTCATTATGTAGAAATTTACAAGCAAATTATACAAATAAAACAAGAAGTCCATCTGGAAGAATTCTATTGTTGGTTGGCAGTCAATCTTCCTCATAATTTTTATATATGGAGATTTGTTATATGGGGGTTGGCGGCATTTTTCTGGGTATTAACATTACGGAATTTAAAGCAAGATGTCTATTTTTCAGGATTATGGTTCGTCTTGGTGGTGTTCTTCCTTTTCGTTGGAGCTCGGCAGTCATTATGTTTTTCCGTACAATATTATGCCTTGTCTCTTTATTTCAAACATAATCGGCAGAAGAAAATATTTAGCATTGTTGCTGTCTTGATTTTGCTCGTTTCGCTCTCATTACATAAGACAGCAATAGTATATATTCTTATTCTTGGAATCTCGTTTATCCCATTTGGAAAGCGGACATTGATAGTGTCAGTCTTAATATTCCCATTTGTTTATAAGTCGTTTGATTATATCACAGAAAATTTCATTGACCAATATTCTTTTTACAATGAAGGTAATGCAGCGGTGATGGAACAATATATGAATGGAGAAGGGGAAACATTAAATATTTGGGGCATATTTAAGAATATTGTGAATAAAACACCTATTGTTATATTAACGATATACTCGTTAAATAAAGTCTATTCCTCTAAATATGTAGCCGATAAATTAAGTCGAGTGTTGTTGAATTCGTCCTATCTTTTGATTTACATATCATTCTTGTTCCTAGGCAGGGATATTTCAAAATTTATTGCACCAAGGTTCTGGGATGCGGCATATTTCCCTCTGACATTGTTTTGGGGTAAGGTTCTTTTTGAAAATAGAAAGGAAAGAATTGTAAAATATAGCATAGTCCTATTTTTTGCAAGTCAAATGTATAATATTGCATATACTATTTATAAAATTTAATGAAAATTTTTGAGATAATACCGCAGTTGAGTTCTGGTGGAGCGGAGCGGTTGTTGCATGCCATGGGCAAAAGCAATGATATATTTCAGATTATATATAAGGTTGTACCGATAATGGCTTCGTTGTTCTTGACTAATTCTTTTGCAAGTGAAGATTCCATAGGCTTTATATAGATTCAGATTTCAACAAACCACCAATTTTTATGGATTGATACAACTTTCTCTTTGGAGAATCCCTGTTTTGTTACTAATTTTTTATGCCATCATAAATATTTATTTTAAGAAAGAACGGGTTGCATATAAGTATAAGATATTTTTGAATTATTCTTATTTGTTGTTGTATATAGCATTCTTGTTTTACGGACAACCAGTGCCTGCTTTCTTCAGTTCAAGATTTCAAGATGCTGTGATGATACCATTAACTATATTTCTCGGATACTATCTAACGGAAAAGCCAAGATTTGGATTTATTAAAAGTTGCTTGTACTTTCTGATTTTAGCAAATATATATGATTTCGCATATACCTTATATAAAAATGTAATATGAAGATACTTGAAGTTGTGCCAAATTTACAAGCGGGAGGAGCAGAAACATTTGTGGTTAATTTGTCGAACACATTAGCTCAAAATAAAGATGTGGAAGTAACAATATTAACATTGTATCCTCCTGAAGAATCTGAATTTTTGAGAAAAAAAATCATATCAAGAGTGAATGTAATAAATTTGGAAAAGCATAATGGGATTGATTTAAAATTACCTTTTGAAATAATGAGGTTGATTAAACGTGGTAAATATGATATAGCTCATTTCCATGTCCAGGCGATTATATATTGTTTTCTGTCATGCTTATTTATAAGAAGAACGAGATATTTTGCAACAATACACAGTGATGCTTTTAAAGAATCTTGCGGATTGCATCGGTTGGTTAGAAAAATATTGTTCAAAGCCGGGTTATGTCGAGCCATAACAATATCAGAAGATTCAGACAAGAGTTTTAAAAAATTATATAGAACAGGAGCCTCAATGATAAACAATGGGGTGGTTCGTTCTCATAAAAATATCAACGAAAGTATACTTAAACAATTTAATTTGGATGGAAAAGATTTATTGTTTGTAAATGTGGCAAGTTTTATGCCGAATAAGAATCAATTATCAATAGCTCGTGCTGCAAATAAATTGATAAACGAAGGAAACAACATAAAAGTGTTATTCTTGGGTAAAATATGGGATGAGAATTATTATAAAGAAGTCTTGAAAGAAACATCCAATAAAGTGTTTGTTGTCGGGGAGGTTAGTAATCCGATTGATTACATGTCTTTGGCAAATTTCTTTATCTTGCCGTCAGTTTATGAAGGAATGCCAATAAGTTTGCTGGAAGCGATGTCTGTGGATTGCATTCCCATTGTGACTCCCGTTGGTGGATGCCGGAACGTAATACAAGACGGCGTAAATGGTTTAATTTGTCCCACTCCTGATGTCGATGATGTATATGTCACAATGAAAAGAGCTATCTTGATGGGAGAAAAGAATAAATCAAGGATAAAAGCACAAATAAAAAAAGACTTTGAGAATTACACAATAGACAAATGCACAGATTTGCATATAAAACTATTTGAAAAGGCGTTGGATGAGTAGAAAGATTTTATTTTGTGCGCCGCGAGATACAGCATTGGGGGGAATTGCCCGATGTGTTGACCATTTGATGACGTATTACGAGCATCTGCATAATCCGGGAGTGGATATAGAATTGTTCAGAATGGAGCGGACTGCGTTGATTACTCCAACGACAGGCTTCATGAAACGGATAATTATTGGAGTAAAAGATTATGTCTCGTTATTGCATCGATTCGGAAAGCGTTTGAGTGGCAAGAACGATTTTGATATTGTGCATGTGGCGACAAGTGGATCGTTGGGCTTCGTGAAGGATATATTGATGCTGCGTAAGGCGAAAAGCATTGGATTAAAAACGATTTTACATTTCCATTTTGGCCGTGTGCCTGAAATTATAGAAAGCAGAAATTGGGAATGGCATTTATTGAAACGTGCATTGCAATTGTCGGATAAGGTAATTGTAATAGATATGAAGTCATACAATGCGTTGAAATCTATAGGTTGTGATAATGTTTGCTATTTGCCCAATCCGATTGCTCCAAGTGTTTGCGATTTTGTAAAAGCAAATCCAGGAATAAAAAGGGAACAGCGTACGATATTATTTGCCGGGCATGTGTATCCAACAAAAGGCGTATTCGAATTAGTGGATGCTTGCTGTAAGATTCCAAGCGTGAAGGTTAAGTTGATAGGTGCTGTATCGGATGATATGCGGCGGCAACTGAATGCTGGAAGAGAAAAGACGGCCGCTGACAATGAGCTTCAAATTGTTGGTCAAGTGCCGTTTGAAGATGTGCTTAAAGAAATGATGTCTTGCTCAGTATTTGCATTGCCAACCTATACAGAGGGTTTTCCCAATGTGATTTTGGAGGGAATGGCTTGTGGCTGCCCAATAGTTACAACACCAGTCGGGGCAATTCCGGAAATGCTTGACATAAATAATGTTGGCGGAGAATGTGGTGTTGTGGTACCTGTGAAAAATGTGGAAAAACTCAAGGAGGCCATTGAAAGGTTGCTCGATAATTCCGAATATGCGGAAATGCTTGGAGCTAGGGCAAAAGAACGTGTCGTCGCAGAGTATTCAATTGATTCCGTTTGGCATAAAACCATTGATATATGGAGAAATGTATGAATGAATTAAAAAACAACCGTTTTGTTAGAGCCGGGTACTTCTTTGTCAAACAATGGCTCGGAGTGAAACGAAATAAGTTTGGATTCTGCGGCAAGGATGTTGTGCTGTCTCCACCATTTTTTATAGATAAACCGGGCAATGTATATCTATATGACAAGACGAATATTGGAGCAAATTCTTATCTGGCTGTTCCAAACGCTAAGTTCATCATTAAAAGCCATTGCTCCATAGCAGAAGGGTTAACGGTACATACGGGAAATCATGCAAGATTAAAAGGTCGTTTTGTATCAGATATAACAGATGCAGATAAACCGGATGGCTATGATAAAGACATTGTTGTTGAGAATGATGTGTGGATCGGTTGCAATGTAACCTTATTGTCTGGAATTACAGTTGGTCGAGGCGCAACGATTGCGGCCGGAGCTGTGGTGTCAAGAGATGTTCCTCCTTATTGCATAGTGGGGGGGGTGCCTGCAAAGGTGATAAAATTCTATTGGACAATTGAAGAAATCATAGAGCATGAAAAACAACTATATTCAGATTCTGAAAGATATACACGAGAAGAATTGGAAGAATTTCTTAAAGCCGTGAATAGATAATGATGATTCGAATCCGGGTAAGACAACAAAACTTGCATTCTTTGTCGCGTTGCAAGCGGTGCGCGGGCGTGGCAAACAAAAATATGAGGAGGCATGCCGCCAAAGGGCTGTGACTTGCTTCAACAAGGATGACCGCTATGCCGACTATGTGCGGCTGTATGAGAGAATTGTTTGAGAAACATATATGCTTTACGCATAACATTTGAATCCAATCAATAAAATTTAGCAGATGAAAATTTCAATCATTACGGCTACTTACAATAGTGGCCGTACACTTCGCCATACCATTGAAAGTGTGTTGCGCCAAACCTATCAGGATATTGAATATCTGATAGTTGACGGATGTAGCAAAGATGATACGCTTGAAATAGTAAAGGATTATGAATCCAAATTCGGGGATAAAATGCGGTGGATAAGCGAACCGGATAATGGAATCTATGATGCGATGAACAAGGGATTGAGAATGGCTACTGGAGATGTGGTTGGAATTCTTAATTCTGATGATTTCTATACGTCGGATGATATCGTAGAAACAATAGCAGCTAATATGAGTGATGAAGTAGATGCTGTTTATGGAGACATCCATTTTGTGGAAGACGCGAATCTTGACAAATGTGTCAGATATTATACATCGAAGTATTTCCGTCCATGGCAGATGCGGTTTGGCTTTATGCCGGCACATCCGTCATTTTATTGTAGGCGGAGTGTGTATGAAAAATATGGCAGATTTGACAGCACAATGGGTATTGCTGCGGATTTTGAGAACCTACTGCGATTGATTTTTATAAATAAGATTAAAATAAGATATATCAATAAAGATTTTGTGACTATGCGTTCTGGTGGGGCATCTACATCTGGATGGGCAAGTCACAAACGCATACTTAAGGAACATTTGAAAGCATATAAGAAGAATGGAGTTTTTTCGAATGTAGTGTTTGAGGGTGCCAGGTATGCGTTTAAATTGATTGAAGTTAATTTACAAAAAATAAAATATTAAACATCAAATATATGAAAAGAGCTCTTATTACGGGAATTACAGGACAGGATGGTTCATATCTTGCAGAATTTTTGTTGGAAAAAGGCTATGATGTGCATGGTACAATCAGGCGTTCGTCGGTGGATTATCGTGAAAGAATAGCGCATCTGGAAGGTTTGCCTAATTTTCATTTGCATTATGCAGACTTGGGTGATTCAATGAGTATTATTCAAGTTGTGAAAAAAGTACGACCAAATGAAATTTATAATTTGGCGGCTCAAAGTCATGTCCAGGTTTCTTTTGATTCTCCAGAGTTTACATGTGATGTGGATGCAACAGGCGTGCTCCGCATACTTGAGGCTGTCAGGCAGTGTGATTTGGTGGACTCGTGCCGTATTTATCAGGCTTCTACATCGGAATTGTATGGGAAAGTAGAGGAAGTGCCTCAAGATGAAAATACCCCATTCCATCCATATAGCCCGTATGCTGTGGCTAAATTGTATGGATTTTGGATTGTGAAGGAATATAGAGAAGCATACAATATGTTCTGCTGTTCTGGAATATTGTTCAATCACGAGAGCGAACGAAGGGGGGAAACATTTGTGACGAGAAAAATCACATTGGCTGCGGCTAGAATTGCACAAGGTAAACAGGATAAATTATATTTGGGAAATTTGTCGTCTTTGCGGGATTGGGGCTATGCAAAAGATTATGTAGAATGCATGTGGCTTATTCTTCAAAATGACAAGCCTGAAGATTTTGTCATTGCAACAGGAGAACAACATTCCGTAAGAGAATTCTGTGAGTTGGCATTCAAATATGTGGGTATTGAATTGCGTTGGGAAGGAGAAGGCGCTAATGAGAAAGGCGTTGACAAGAAAACAGGCCGCATATTAGTGGAGGTCTCTCCTGATTTTTATCGTCCAACTGACGTCGTGAATCTTTGGGGCAATCCGGCAAAAGCTAAAAAACAATTGGGATGGAATCCACAAACGACATCGTTTGAACAATTGGTTAAATTGATGGTGGAGTCTGACATGCAGAAAGTTGCTGTGGAGAGAGCAGGTGAGCATGTCAAACTGAATCTTGAAGAATATTTGGAAAAGGGGATTGTAAAATGATGGAGAAAGATTCAAAAATATACGTGGCTGGTCATCGAGGAATGGTCGGCAGTGCCATTGTAAGAGAATTGGAGCGTCAAGGCTATACCAACATTGTAACGCGTACACACAGTGAACTGGATTTGAAAAGGCAGTCGGATGTGGAGGAATTCTTTAGGCAAGAGAAACCTGAATATGTGTTTCTTGCAGCTGCAAAAGTAGGAGGAATTGTTGCCAATGAATCAGCGTTAGCTGACTTTATGTATGACAATATGATTCTAGAGATGAATGTGATTCATTCTGCATGGGAGAATAATTGCAAAAAATTGGAGTTCCTGGGATCATCCTGTATTTATCCAAGATTGGCGCCACAGCCAATGAAGGAGAACTGCTTGCTGACATCGGAATTGGAAAAAACGAACGAGGCATATGCTTTGGCAAAGATTTCTGGTCTGAAATATTGTGAGTTCTTGAACAGACAGTATGGGACAGATTACATAAGCGTAATGCCAACGAATTTATATGGACCTAACGATAATTATCATCCACTGCATAGCCATGTCTTGCCTGCTCTAATTAGACGTTTTCATGAGGCGAAAAAGTCAGGAGCGGAATCTGTTGTGTGCTGGGGCGATGGAAGTCCATTGAGAGAGTTCCTTTATGTGGATGATTTGGCGAATTTGTGCGTATTCCTGATGAATAATTATTCTGGAAATGAAACTGTGAATGCTGGAACAGGAAAAGAATTGTCAATCAAGGAGCTTACAGAAATAGTAGCGAAAGTTGTCGGTTTCGAAGGTGAGATTGTTTGGGATAAGACAAAGCCAAATGGTACACCACGAAAGTTGTTGGATGTTTCGAAAGCTAAGTCTTTAGGGTGGGCATATTCAACGGAATTGGAAGATGGCATAAGATTGGCATATTCAGACTTCTTGAATAATCCAATTCGAGCAGAACGATAAAAAATAGAATATGAAGGTAATATTGTTGTCAGGAGGATCAGGCAAACGACTTTGGCCGTTGTCGAATGGCACAAGGTCAAAGCAGTTTTTAAAGGTCCTGCCGTATAATGGTGGATATGAATCAATGGTTCAGCGAGTCGTGCGCCAATTGAAGGAGTCTGGCTTTAGCAAGAATGACATTCTGATTGCAACAAGTGAATCGCAAGTGGGGATATTGATGAACCAATTGGGAACGGATATTAATATTGTGACAGAACCAGAGAGGCGAGATACTTTTCCTGCAATTTCGTTGGCTGTAGAATATCTGTTATATAACCATAAATGTGAAAGAGACTGTTGTTGTCATGCCTTGTGATGTATATACTGAGAAATCTTATTTTCAGACATTGCACAGAATGGCTATTGGAGTAAATAATGCTGTGTCGGACATCGTACTTATGGGAATAAAGCCAACTGTGGCTTCTTCTAGCTATGGATATATAGAGTTGGTTGGGGATAATGACTTTATGGTGAGGTCTTTTGTAGAGAAGCCTTCGCTTGCCATAGCGGAAGAATTGATATCCAAGGGCGCGTATTGGAATGGTGGAGTCTTTTCATTCCGCTTGGAATATCTTGACAAAATCGTAAGGAAATACGTTGATTTCAGAGCTTTCGAGGAATTGCGATTGAACTATGCGATGTTGCCTAAGATAAGTTTTGATTATGAAGTCTTGGAGAAGGCGAATTCGGTTTATATGATTCCATTTGAAGGCGAATGGAGTGATATCGGATCTTGGGGGGCTTTATCGGAAAAATTGTCGCATAAGCAAATTGGTAATGTGACCGAGGCGGGAGCTTGTGAAAATCTATTGGCTGTAAATGAACTTGATATACCCCTGTTGTGTGCTGGAGTTAAAGGCGCAATTGTAGTGGCAAGTCCAGATGGAATCTTGGTTTCAATGGGAGATTCAAGTAATTTTATCAAAAAAGAGGTTGACAGATTGTCAGAACGACCATTATATGAAGAGCGACGATGGGGAACATATAGGGTATTGAATCAAGTCCAGTTCCCAGATGGACACCTTGTGTTGACAAAAGAGCTTGTCATTCGTAAAGGTCGTAATATAAGCTATCAAAAGCATTCACATAGAGATGAGGTGTGGACATTTGTTGACGGAAAAGGAATCCTGGTAATAGATGGTCATGCGAGAATAGTTATGCGAGGAGATACGGTTCACATAAAAAGTGGAACGATGCATGCTGTCAAGGCGATAGAAAATCTGTCTATGATAGAAGTTCAATCTGGCGACATGCTTAAAGAAGAAGATATCTTGCGATTTGATTTAGATTGGCAGAAGCTCGTTGTTGAGTAGGAATGCTTGCAAATGGCAATAGCAATTGAAACATATCTGAGGCGAGTCGCAACGACGGGTTGTGGCGTAGAAGAGCTTGGCGCGGCGGTAAGAATCTGCAAGGCTGGGTGGAGTGCGCAACTCGATGGGGCGCCATTGCTTGATGGCGTGGATTTTGTGAAAACAGGGAATCTGTTGTTCGCGAGAATCCGTGCGAAGCTTGCTACGGAGAATGATGCTGCGGCAAAATGCCGGTTGTTGGCACTTATGCATGATGAAATGACTGGTGTTGGCACGGAGTGGTCGTCAAGGAAGGATGATGTGTTTGTCAATGCGTTTCTGACGGAAGCTGACGGCTGCTGGCGAGAGGCGTGCCGCGAAGACGGATTGCTGAGGGCGTTGTTGTGCCGTGTGTCTGCATATTATTTGTATTGTCAGGAAGAGGATACTAATTTGTCGGTGCGAGGATTTGTCGACTCATGTATTGACGGATGGCGGAATTCTCTGACTGAGAACCTATGGGACGGCGCACCTGTTTCGTTGACTCTTGAGCGGCTTGCCGCAATGCAGTCGGCCGCGCAAACGGATGCTGATGTGGAATTGATGACACTTGTGGACGAGGCGTTGGAAAAATGTTGCGAAGTTGTCATGTCTGGACACTGTGGCTTGAATGACCTTGCGTGTCTTTATGATATGCTGACGGTCGGCGGGCATTATGATAAAGCGTATCATTGTTTGGGCTTGAAGCCAATGACAAGGTCAGATAGTGATGGCTGGTTTGTGCGTCAATCGATGATTTTTGCATCTGAATGTCGTCGTGCGGTCAGTTTGTCGGCGGTATAATTTCGGAGTTGATTAGTTTTTTGTACTTTTGTGATGTTTAACGAAAAAACAGAAACATAAGATATGAAGACAAAAGACGAACTTATTGACGAATTGCTTGATTTGGCGTTTGCCGAGGATATCGGTGACGGAGACCACACAACGCTTTGCTGCATTCCTGCCGACGAGATGGGCAAGCAGCATTTGCTTGTAAAAGAGGAAGGTATTCTTGCAGGAGTGGAGATTGCCAAGAAGGTGTTCCATAAATTTGATCCAGAGCTGAAGATGACTGTGTTTATCAACGACGGAGCGCATGTGAAGCCCGGAGATGTGGCTTTCGTGGTGGAAGGCAGAGTGCGTTCGTTGCTTCAAACGGAGCGTCTGATGCTTAACATCATGCAGCGTATGAGCGGCATTGCTACTATGACGGCAAAATATATGGATCGATTGAAGGGCTTGAAAACAAAAGTGCTTGACACCCGCAAGACGACTCCAGGAATGCGTATGCTTGAGAAGGAGGCTGTGAAGATTGGCGGCGGAATGAATCACCGTATAGGCTTGTTTGATATGATTCTGTTGAAAGACAACCATGTAGACTTTGCCGGCGGTATTGCAAATGCCATCAATAAAGCGAATGAATACATTAAAGCCAACCATAAGGATGGCATGAAAATTGAAATCGAAGTGCGCAACTTTGATGAGCTTGATGAGGCGCTTGCCACAGGTCACGTTGACCGCATAATGCTTGACAATTTCACTCCGGAAAATACGAAGAAGGCTGTCGACATTGTGGCTGGACGATGTGAATTGGAGTCATCGGGCGGCATTACATTCGACACGCTCCGTGACTATGGCGAATGCGGAGTCGACTATATCTCTGTCGGAGCTTTGACTCATTCTGTCAAAGGTTTGGATATGAGTTTTAAAGCCTGCTAATTCTGCTTTACAGAAAGCATATCGGAAATATGAAAGCCTGCAAAATCAGAGATGGTTTTGTGGGCTTTCCCTTTTATTGCATCTAATGGCAGAGTGGTGGCAAGCCCGATAACGGTTGCTCCAGCAGCTTTTCCTGATTCGATGCCCGACAATGAGTCCTCAAAAACGAAGCAGTTTTCCGGATTGGCGTCAATGGCTTTTGCGCCAAGGAGATAAGGCTGTGGATGCGGTTTGGAGAATGTTACCAGATCGCTTGTTATTACGGCTTTGAATTTGTCGCGGAATCCAGGATTCTGGCTATAGAGATTTTCCATTTTCTGCAATGAACTGCTCGTCACAATGGCGCATTCAATGCCGGCTTCGTTAAGTTCGTCGACAAACCTCATGGCTTCGATAAAAGGAGTATAGCGCATATCCTTTTCGAAGCAGGAGATCATATCCAGTATTTGCTGCTGGATATTTTTGTCTGGAAAATATGTGCCGAGGATTTTGGGCAGCGTTGAACCCTTTATTATGTGAGCAAAGTTGGGCACATTTGTTGGAAATACCTTGTCAACATCTTCCCAAAATTCAGTATATATGCTTTCGCTGTCAATCAGAACTCCGTCAAGATCGAATAATACGCCAGTTTTCATTGTGTAAATAAGTTTTAGACTGCAAAGGTAGGAACTTTTGTGATGAATTTGCAAAATAATTTTGTGGAATGGGGAAATGTGAGTAATTTCGGTTGAATTTTTAGAATATGACAAAAGAATTTCAATTACGAGTGGATCCGCGTACGGCAGCCGACAATGAACGTGTAGCTGCATTTGTCGCCCGACAGGGGAATTTTGACCGAGGCAGGATAAAATTGTTGCAGATTTTGAAACGCTCAATCGATGCCCGTCAGCGTCGGGTAATGGTCAATTTGACGGTTAGATGCTTTATTGATGAACTCCCGGATAATATAAATCGCTATGAACCATATCGCTATGGCGATGTGAGCAATGCGCAGACAGTGGTGGTTGTAGGGGCCGGTCCTGGAGGCTTGTTTGCCGCACTCAGATTGATAGAGCTCGGCTTGCGTCCGGTGGTTCTTGAACGAGGCAAGAACGTTGACGACCGTCGCCGTGACTTGGCTCGCATATCAAGAGAAAACATTGTTGACGAGAATTCGAACTACAGTTTTGGAGAAGGTGGCGCTGGTGCGTATTCAGACGGTAAGTTGTACACGCGAAGCAAAAAACGCGGTTCTGTTGACAGAATATTGCAGATATTCAATCAGTTCGGCGCATCTGAAAACATTCTTATAGACGCTCATCCACATATCGGATCAGACAAACTTCCGGCTGTCATCAAGGCAATGCGGCAGCAGATTTTGAAAAGTGGCGGAGATGTGCGCTTCTCAACACGTGTGACAGGACTGAAGATGGACGGAATGTCGGTTGTTGGTGTCGTTTGCGAGGATGGCTCGGAATTTGACGGCCCGGTCATTCTTGCCACTGGTCATTCTGCGCGAGATGTCTATAGGATGCTTGAAGGGCTAAATATCGAAATAGAGGCAAAAGGCATCGCGGTAGGAGTGCGTTTGGAGCATCCTCAAAAGCTTATAGACCAGATACAATATCATTCATCTGAAGGCCGTGGCGAATGGCTTCCTGCTGCTGAGTATAGTTTTGTGACTCAAGTTGACGGTCGCGGCGTTTACTCGTTTTGTATGTGCCCGGGCGGAATCATCGTGCCGGCAGCAAGTGGACCGAATCAACTTGTTGTTAATGGAATGTCGCCGTCAAATCGAGGATCAAGATGGGCAAATTCAGGCATGGTAGTTGAAATCCGACCAGAGGATGTGGATGAAGAATATGCGAAATATGGCAACTTGAAGATGATGGCTTTCCAAGAGGACTTGGAAAAACTTTGTTATGAACAGGCGGGAAAGACGCAAAATGCCGGGGCGCAGCGTATGCGCGACTTTGTAGAAGGTAGGGCATCGGTCGATCTGCCCCGCACATCGTATGCTCCAGGCATTCACCCGTCGCGTCTTGACAAATGGTTGCCGGAGCAGATTGGCAAACGTTTGCAGCAAGGATTCCGAAAATTTGGAAGTTTTGCGCGAGGGTTCCTTACCAATGAGGCGATATTGATTGGTGTTGAGTCACGCACGTCCTCACCAGTGCGTATCCCGCGTGACAGGGAAACGATGGTGCATATACGCATTGATGGACTTTATCCTTGTGGAGAGGGAGCCGGTTATGCCGGAGGCATTGTTTCTGCGGCGATGGACGGAGAAAAATGTGCGGAGGCAGTTGCGAATTTGTTGAATAATTAAGCACTATAGATATGGAGAATAGTGTAAAGGAGGATTTATATAAATATTTGCGTTCAGTCGGAGAATTAGATGAGCGTATGCCGGAGTGCCCTGATGTGGCTGACGCCTGGCGGAAAATAGCGGAGGCATATCTTCCGGATGGGATAAGAGAATTTAGTGGCTATCCGACGGTCTCGTTAGGATGGATGATGTTTCTGGGAATGGCGATGGCACAGTTCTGGGATGAGAATTGGACAGAATATGGGCAGAATACCAATATCTATGAGATGCTGAGGGACAAACGTGGATACGATAATATGGATGAATATATTCTTGAGGAGGTATTGCGTCTTGATGCTGAAAAGCGGCGGCAGACAAGCCAACTCGTAGGAGAGTGTGCGTCGCGGACTCTCGCTATATTGAGAAACTCAGACATAGAAGCTGGTACGGAGGACGCTTTCAGGGGCTATGTGGCGTGTTTGCGTCAAATGTATCTGTATGGTGCTGCTGTTCAGCTTAATCGGTTGGGATACCATATGACCTTAATGGGATAAAAAAATCCGCAGAATATTCTGCGGATTTTTTTATGTTTCAATTACGATTATTTGATGATATCGTATTTTTTGAATACTTTCTGAATGCATTCAAGAGCTCTGTCGACTTGTTCGATTGTGTGTGTCGCCATAAGGCTGAAACGAATCAAAGTGTCTTGCGACGGAACGGCCGGAGACACAACAGGGTTTACAAATATGCCATCTTCAAGAAGGTCGCGAGTTACTGCAAATGTCTTGTCGTTGTCGCGGATGAAGAGAGGAATGATAGGAGTAGAAGTGTGACCAATCTCACAACCGATGTTTCTGAATCCATCCAATGCATAGTTTGTAACCTTCCACAAGTGTTCGATTCTTTCAGGCTCGCTCTCCATAATATCGAGGGCTGCGTTTACAGCAGCTGTAGACGCTGGTGTGATGCTGGCGCTGAAGATGTAAGATCGCGAGTTGTGGCGGAGGTAGTTTGCAGTCACAGAGTCTGTCGCGATGAAGCCTCCAAGAGCGGCAAACGATTTGCTGAAAGTGCCCATAATCAAATCAACGTCTTTTGTCACACCGAAGTGGTCGCATGTGCCACGTCCTTGATTGCCAAACACGCCGATGCCATGTGCCTCGTCGACATAAACGGCAGCATTATATTTCTTTGCAAGTTCGCAAATCTTAGGCAGGTTTGCCACGTCGCCTTCCATAGAGAATACGCCGTCGGTAATAATTAATTTAACTTTGTCGGGATCGCACATTTGGAGCTTTTTCTCGAGGCTTTCCATGTCGTTGTGCTTATATTTAATCTTTTTCGACATAGAAAGACGGCATCCTTCAATGATTGAGGCATGGTCGAGTTCATCCCAAAGGATGTAGTCTTCACGACCAGTCAGACATGAAGCAACACCAAGATTAACCTGAAAACCGGTAGAGTAAATAATGGCTTCGTCTTTTCCGACGAATTTAGCCAATCTATCTTCCAAGGCAATGTGGATGTCGAGGGTGCCATTAAGGAAACGAGAACCAGCGCATCCGGTTCCATATTTTTTTGTGGCGGCAACAGCGGCTTCAATTACTTTAGGATGGTTTGTAAGACCAAGGTAGCTATTGGAGCCAAACATTAATACTTTTTTGCCGTTTATTAAGACTTCAGTGTCCTGCTCGCTTTCGATTTTGCGGAAGTATGGGTAAACACCTGCCGCTTTGGCTTTTTGGGGAGCGTCATATTTTGCCAATTTCGCCTGTAATAACTTCATAGTTTATGGGGTTAATTTTATGATTTAGTATAAACTATCTATATGCTCTTTTACATACAGGCTGCAAATTTAGCGAATTTTTTCTGAAACATCTGAAATTCGAGCAAAAAAAATGCACAATGGCTCTTTTTTGTGCATTTTTCAAGCGATTTGCATTATCTTTGTATAATATAGGCTACATCTCGGCATAACATTGTCAAGCAAGCTTGAATGTTCTACGCTCGATTTGCACTATCTTTGTATAATATAGGCTGCATCTCGGCATAACATTGTCAAGCAAGCTTGAATGTTCTGCGCTCGATTTGCACTATCTTTGTAAAAACAAAAATAAAAAATATGAGAAAACTACGGATATTAGTATCGTTTGCGTTTGTGATGATTGGTGTGCTGACTTTGTCGGCGCAGATGTTGAATCCATTGACGTGGAATGTAAGGCTGGAATCGAATGGCGGTTCTGATGCCGAATTGGTCGTAGAGGCAAAGATAGAACGTGGCTGGCATCTGTATGATATTAAATTGCCAAAAGATGGGCCGGTGCCCACGTCTATTGTTTGGGATAAAGATCGCCTTAGAAATGTTGAAATTGTCGGTGATTTGACTCCGAACCGGAAGGCAGAGGAAAATGTTGATATGTTTTTTCATTTGATTCTGGGCACGTGGGAGAATTCGGTGACTTTCCATCAGAAAGTTAGGCTGGTCAACCCTAATGATTATAATATTGAGGGCGCGATTGTTGGGCAGGTCTGCAACGATGAAACGTGCCAACGTAAGAAACAAGAATTCAAATTTTTTAAAGAGTCGGCAGCCGTCGCTTTGCAGGACACTGTGCCTGTGATGGTGGCGGGGAATGTTGTTGCATCCGAGAAGTCGGGTGGATTGAAGATGTCTTCGAATTGGAATCCCGTTGTTGCGGCAGGTGCCCAGTCGGAAGAAAGTCAGTCAATGCTTCTTATTTTTCTGGGTGGATTGCTTGGCGGTCTGCTGGCTTTGCTGACACCGTGTGTGTGGCCGATGATTCCACTTACGGTCAGTTTCTTCTTCAAGCGCTCGTCAAATCGGAAAAAGGCGGTTGCCCAGGCTCTGGTTTACGGATTGTCGATTATTGTCATATATTTACTTTTGGGGCTTGTGATAACCGTTGCTTTCGGTCCTGGAACGCTCAATGAAATGGCGACAAGTGCATGGTTCAATGTGCTGTTCTTTATTTTGCTTGTGGTATTTGCAATTTCATTTTTCGGCGTTTTTGAAATAACAATGCCGAGCGGGCTTACGAATGCCGTTAACAGCAAGGCTGGAAAGACGACGGGACTTATAAGCGTGTTCCTGATGGCATTTACTTTGGTGCTCGTTTCGTTTTCATGCACTGGTCCTATAATAGGGACACTGCTTGTCGAGGCGGTCACGCAGGGGAGCGTCGTCGGTCCGGCTGTAGGTATGCTCGGATTTGCAATTGCATTGGCAGTGCCGTTTTCTGTGTTCGCAATATTTCCATCATGGTTGAAAGGTCTGCCGAAGTCGGGCGGATGGCTGAATACTATGAAGGTGATTCTTGGTTTTGTGGAGTTGGCATTGTCGTTGAAGTTCCTGTCTGTAGCCGATTTGGCATATGGCTGGCACATCTTGGATAGAGAGGTGTTCATAGCGTTGTGGGTGGCAATATTTGTGTGTCTTGGATTGTATTTGCTCCGAATCATCCGATTCTTCGGCGATTCCGACAAAACGCATATTGGTGCGCTGCGCTTGATGGCGGCGGTCGTTTCGCTTGCCTTTGCCGCATATCTGCTTCCGGGTCTTTGGGGCGCACCGCTGCGAAGCGTCAGTGCCTTCACACCACCTTTGTCTACGCAGGATTTTAATCTTTATGAAGCCGGAAAGTTTGTTAAATACGATGACTTTGATGAAGGAATGGAGGCTGCGAAGAAAATGGAGAAACCGGTGTTCCTTGATTTTTCTGGATACGGATGTGTCAATTGCCGGAAGATGGAAGCCGCTGTCTTTGAGAATGCTAAGGTGAAGGACTTGATAGAACGTGAGTTTGTAATGATAACACTGATGACCGATGACAAGCAGGAACTTCCGAGCATGATAGAGCAGAAAATAAATGGAAAAGACGTTAAACTTCGAACATACGGCGATTTGTGGAGCTTCCTGCAGCAATATAAATTCGGGGCAAATTCCCAACCGTATTATGTCGTGTTGGACAATGAGGGAGGATTGCTCTCCGGACCATATTACTACGATGAGGACGTGTCTAAATTCGTGAAATTTTTGAAGGCTGGTGTGACTAAATATAACGTAAAAAATGAAGAAAGATAAGAACGAGATATTGAAGGCTTTTGGCGACCTGCTGGACGTGGTGGAAGAATTGCGTCAAAAGTGTCCGTGGGATAGAAAACAAACCAACGAGAGTCTGCGATGCAATACGATAGAAGAAGTCTATGAGTTGAGCGCGGCTTTGATGGCCGATGATGCCGACAACATCCGTAAAGAACTGGGCGATGTGCTGTTGCACGTGCTGTTTTACTCAATCATAGGAAAGGAGAAGAACCAGTTTGACATAGCGGATGTGTGTGATTCGCTGAGAGAGAAACTGATTTATCGGCATCCACATATCTATGGAAATGTCCAGGCAGATTCTGCCAATGCTGTGATTCAGAATTGGGAGCAGTTGAAGTTAAAAGAAAAGGGAGGCAACAAGCGTGTGCTTGATGGCGTTCCGTCTGATTTGCCATCGCTCATAAAGGCTGAAAGGATTCAGGAGAAGGCAGCCAATTATGGATTTGACTGGGCGGACAGAAAAGATGTTTGGGCAAAAGTCAAAGAGGAAGTTCTCGAATTTGCAACAGAGCTGGAGTCAGGAACCGATGATCGCCGTACGGAAGAATTCGGCGATGTGCTGTTCAGTCTGGTCAATGCGGCACGTCTGTATAAAATCAACGTGGACAATGCTTTGGAACAAACAAACAGAAAGTTTACAAGACGTTTCAATTATATTGAAGACACCGCAAAAGAGCAAGGCGTGAACATGAAGGATATGACTATCGAGCAGATGGACAATCTGTGGAATGAGGCAAAAGAACAAGAAAAAGCAAAAGAATGATTGTCTGCATAACAGAGAAACCCAGCGTGGCAAAGGACATTGCGGCGATACTTGGCGCCACAGTGCGCCGTGATGGCTATTTTGAAGGGAACGGCTACAAAATAACGTGGACGTTTGGTCATCTTTGCTCGCTAAAGGAGCCTAACGACTATACAGAAAGATGGAAGTCGTGGAGTCTGGGGGCCTTGCCAATGCTGCCTCCGCGATTCGGAATCAAGTTGATTGCCGACCAAGGCATTGAGAAGCAGTTCAAGGTTATAGAAACGCTGTTTGGAGAAGCCGATGAAATCGTGAACTGTGGCGATGCCGGTCAAGAGGGCGAGCTTATACAACGTTGGGTGATGCAAAAAGCCAATTGTAAGAAAGATGTAAAGAGATTGTGGATTTCATCGCTTACGGATGAGAGTATCCGTGAGGGATTTGGCCATTTGAGACCACAGTCGGATTTCGACAGGCTGTATATGGCGGGCTTGTCGCGTGCTATCGGCGACTGGATATTGGGAATGAATGCGACACGGTTGTTTACGTTGAAATATTCGCAAGGCAGAAATGTACTGTCGATAGGTCGTGTGCAAACACCGACATTGGCTTTGGTTGTGGCAAGGCAGAAAGAAATAGACAATTTTGTCCCAGAAGATTATTGGGAACTTAAAACGACGTACCGCAGCGTCGTTTTTCAGTCAACAAAAGGGCGCTTCAGTACAGAATTATCCGCGCAGGAAGTTGCTGATGGAATCAGTGAAAATCCGTTTGTTATAAAGTCGTGTGTCACAAAGCGTGGCAGAGAGTCTGCTCCAAGGTTGTTCGACCTTACATCCTTACAAGTGGAATGCGATAAGAAATATGGATACTCGGCTGACCAGACATTGAAGCTTATACAATCATTGTATGAGAAAAAGTTTACCACATACCCACGTGTGGATACAACATATCTGAGTGAGGACATATATCCGAAAGTGCCGGAGGTGCTTAGGGCAATGCGCCCGTATGCCAATCTGGCAGAGCCTTTATTGTCCAAGACTCTTCCGAAAACAAAGAAGGTGTTTGACAACTCTAAAGTCACCGACCACCATGCCATTATTCCGACCAATGTGCCACCGGCGCCAACTATGACAGTTGATGAGAAGCGGGTTTACGACATGGTAGCCCGTAGATTTCTTGCCGTGTTTTATCCAGATTGCGAGTTCGATCAAACGTCTGTTGTCGGAGAAGCCGGTGGAGTTGAGTTCAAAGCCAATGGAAAGCAGATTGTGTCGGATGGATGGCGGGCAGTCTATGGTAAGGCCGACAGCAACTTGAACAAGGATGATGAAGCCCAAGACGATGGCATATTGCCGGCTTTTGAGATAGGCGAGAGCGGACCCCACAGTCCGTCGGTTGTTAAGAAGACCACACAGCCACCTAAATTCTACACCGAGGGAACATTGCTGAGGGCGATGGAAACGGCTGGTAAATTGGTGGAAGACGAGGAGTTGCGCGATGCGATGAAGGAGAATGGCATAGGGCGCCCTTCCACAAGGGCGTCGATAATAGAAACTTTGTTCAAGCGTAAATACATTAAGAAAGAACGTAAAAGTGTGAAGGCAACAGAAGCTGGTATCGCTTTGATTGATACAATAAAGGTGGATTTACTAAAATCGGCAAAGCTGACTGGAATCTGGGAAAACAGGTTGCGCAAAATAGAGAAAGGAGAGTATGAGGCGTCGGAATTTATCGCCGAATTAAAGCAACAGATTTCGCAGATTGTATATGATGTGCTTAGCGACAACAGCGGATATAAGATAGAAGTGGCGGATGGTTCGAAAAAACAAAAAGAAGAAAAGCCAAAGCGCAAACCGGCGATACGCAAGTTCGAGCAAATTGTATGCCCGAAGTGTGAAAATGGACATGTGATAAAAGGACGTACGGCCTTCGGCTGTAGTGAATTCAGAAAAGGTTGCGATTTCAGGGTTGGCTTTGATGAGCTTAAGTCGGGCGAAGGCACGACTCCGTCGGCACTCAACAAGTATATTGAAAAAAAGTATAAAAAAGATGGCAAAATATAATGGCGCGGAACTGTTTCCAATTGTGAATGAAAAAGGAGATGTTATAGGTTCGGCCTCTCGAAAAGAATGTCATTCGGGAACGAAAAAGTTGCATCCTGTTGTCCATCTGCATGTCTTTGACTCGGAAGGACGTTTGTTCCTCCAAAAACGGTCGGAAAATAAGGATATACAGCCAGGCAAATGGGATACGTCCGTCGGTGGGCATATCGATTATGGAGAGACTGTCGGAGAAGCGCTGCAGAGGGAAACATTTGAAGAACTTGGCTTTTGTGCAGACAACCCGGAGCTATTGTATAAATATGTCTTTGAAAGCGATGTGGAACGGGAATTGGTGCATACATTCCGATGCGTAGCGGAGCATAGTGACATTAAATTTGCCCCAGATGAAATAGAAGATGGACGATTCTTTCGTTTTGAGGAAATAGAAAGCCTTATTGCGAAAAGTCTGACGACTCCTAATTTTGTCATGGAGTTTAATATGTTGAAACAGCAAGCGTTTTTGAAAACAAAAGAATGATGTCGCTTGTTCTTTTCTCAAATAAAAGATTGTGATGGAAAAAGGAATGATATTTCAGTATGTGATAATCGGCGTTGTCTTTGTATGCATCGTCGTTTATGTTGTGTGGAAAGTCAAGAATGGCGGCAAGACCGGAGGCTGCTCATGTTGCGATATTAAAGACTGCAAGTTGAAGCAGACGAAAAAGAAAGAAGATTGTTGTAAATGTTGTGAAAACGACTGACTTTTTTTTGCTGAAATTTTCGTCATTCAAACTTTAATTATAATTTTGTAGAATTATTAAAACAACTATCTTAACAATCATATTATGAGTAAACCATATGTTGTAGGTATCGATGTCGGTGGGACAAACACTGTGTTCGGTATAGTGGACGCGCGAGGCAATGTTCTTGCAAGTGGATCGATAAAAACAGCCAAGCATGCAGCCATAGAAGATTATATTGACGAGTTGCATACAGAGTTGTCTAAATTAATAGAAGCCAACGATGCGGTTGACAAAATCGCAGGTATAGGAATCGGTGCTCCTAATGCCAATTATTTCACTGGCGTTATTGCCGATGGTGTGAATTTGCCGTGGCCAACTCCAATTCCATTGGCAGATTTGGTGTCAAATAAATTCGGTATCCCTGTTGCTATAACAAACGATGCAAATGCCGCTGCTATCGGCGAGATGACTTATGGCGTGGCTCGCGGTATGAAGGATTTCATCATGATTACATTGGGTACGGGAGTTGGTAGCGGTATTGTTGTCAATGGCCAGATGGTTTATGGTCACGACGGTTTTGCCGGTGAACTTGGTCACGTTATCATGAAGCGCAACAACGGACGTATTTGCGGATGCGGAAGAACAGGTTGCTTGGAAACTTATGCGTCTGCTACAGGTGTGGCACGTACTGCACGTGAATTCTTGGAAGCAAGAGCAAACGAACCATCAACACTCCGCTCGATGGATGTAGACTCAATCACATCAAAAGATGTCTATGATGCAGCCGTGGCCGGTGACAAATTGGCAAAGGATGTCTTTGACTTTACAGGAAACATTCTTGGTGAGGCTTTGGCAGACTTCATAACATTCTCAAGCCCGGAGGCTATCGTGCTTTTTGGAGGCCTTGCCAAATCTGGAGATTTGCTGATGCGTCCGCTTAAAGAATCAATGGACCGCAACACGATGACGGTGTTCAAAGGCAAGGTTAAGTTGCTTCTTTCCGAATTGAAAGAAAGCGACGCAGCAGTGCTTGGAGCAAGTGCTTTGGGTTGGGAGGCAAAAGCTGCCGCAGACATTAAAAAATAATAGGAATGCAAATGACACAAAAAGCGGACTCTTGATGGTATAGAGCCCGCTTTTTGTGCTTTTTTGTCCGTGAAAAGGTTTGTGCTGTCTGCTAAAATTTATAACTTTGCGACAGATAAAAACCCATGCCTGAATGTGTGGGTTTCATCGTTGATGAATATAAATCATAAACAATATTTCTACTATGGGATATAAAATCATCGTCCTGGCCAAGCAAGTGCCAGACACTCGAAATGTAGGAAAAGATGCGATGAAGGAAGACGGAACAATCAATCGTGCGGCGTTGCCTGCGATTTTCAATCCGGAAGACCTTAATGCATTGGAACAAGCCCTGCAAATTAAAGAACAAAATCCAGACACAACAATTACGATTTTGACAATGGGACCTCCTCGTGCTGCTGAAATTATCAGAGAGGCCATTTTCAGAGGTGCTGACACAGGAATCGTATTGACCGACCGTGCATTTGCCGGTGCGGATACGCTCGCCCCTTCGTATGCTCTTTCTGCTGCAATACGTAAGGTAGGAGAGTTTGATTTGATTATTGCCGGACGTCAGGCGATTGACGGCGATACAGCACAGGTGGCACCTCAGGTGGCGGAAAAACTGCACTTGCCACAGGTTACTTATGCTGAAAAGATAGAAAAAGTGGCTGATGGAAAGGCTGTGATTACGCGCCGCATAGAGTCAGGCGTCGAGACAGTGGAGGCTCCGCTGCCATTGGTCGTTACCGTAAATGGCTCTGCCGACGATTGCCGTCCAAGAAATGCCCGTCGCATACAGAAATATAAATATGCAGTAACACCGAGCGAAAAGGCAACAATGTCAGAGACGTTGTCGGCATTGGTCGACGCTCGTCCTTATCTTCAACTCAAGGAGTGGAGTGCAGACTTTGTTGATGCGGATCCAGAACAAATTGGCCTGAAAGGCTCACCTACAAAGGTGAAAGGAATTGTGAATGTCGTATTCCAGGCAAAAGAAAGCAAGAAAATGGACGGCAAAGATCAAGGTGCGATAGAGGATCTTGTGAAAGAATTGATAGCTAATCATACTATTGGGTAGTATCAAAAAACATTTATCATTATGAAAGATAACAATAATCTTATAGTATATTGCGAGTTTGAGGACGGCAATATCTCAGACGTCAGCCTTGAATTGTTGACAAAAGGACGTTCTTTGGCGACCCAATTAGGTGTTAAGCTTGAGGCTGTGGTTCTTGGCGATAAACTTGAAGGGGTTGAGAAACAAATTTTCCCATATGGCGTTGACCGTGTATATAAATTTGAGGACAAAAAGTTGTATCCTTACACATCGTTGCCACATGCCTCGGCATTGATCAACTTGTTTAAGGAAATAAAACCACAAGTTTGTCTGATGGGAGCATCGTCGATAGGTCGCGATCTTGGTCCGCGCGTGTCGTCATGCCTGCATAGCGGTTTGACTGCCGACTGTACATCGCTTGAAATCGGTGATCATACAGATCCGAAGACAAAAACTGAATATAAGAATTTGCTTTATCAGATTCGCCCGGCTTTTGGCGGCAATATTGTTGCCACAATTGTCAACCCGGAATGTCGCCCACAGATGGCTACCGTGCGTGAGGGCGTTATGAAAAAAGAAATCTTTGACGCAAATTATCAAGGAGAAGTTGTAAATCTGAATCCGGCAGATTATATCCCGGCTTCAGACTATGTGGTTTCAATCATCGACCGCCATATAGCAAAGTCGAAAATCAACATCAAGAACTCGCCAATTATTGTGGCTGGTGGCTATGGTGTTGGCAGCAAGGAGAATTTCAACCTTCTCCATCAGTTGGCAGAGACTTTGGGCGGAGAAGTTGGAGCTTCGCGTGCAGCTGTCGACGCTGGTTTCACAGAGCATGAGCGTCAGATTGGCCAAACCGGTGTGACCGTTCATCCGAAACTGTATATCGCATGTGGTATTTCTGGACAAATCCAGCACATCGCGGGTATGCAGGACAGTTCTATTATTATCTCAATCAACAATGATCCGGACGCTCCGATCAATGCGATTGCAGACTATGTGATTACAGGCGATTTGGAAGAGGTGATTCCAGCCTTGATTAAGTATTACAAAAAAAACTCTAAGTAACTATGTCTAATTTCTATAATGATAATCCTGATTTGAAGCATCACCTGAGTCATCCTTTGATGCGCAAAATCGTGGAAATGAAAGAGCGTAACTTCTCGGACGCTGAAAAATTTGACTATGCACCTCTTGACTATGAGGATGCAATGGACTCATACGAAAAAGTGCTTGAGATAGCGGGTGAGATTTCAGGAGAGATTGTTGCTCAAAATGCAGAAGACGTAGATCATGAAGGACCTCATGTGGTTGACGGTCACGTTGTTTATGCGAAGGGCACTCAGAAAAATCTTGACGCATTGGTGAAAGCCGGTCTTATGGGCATTTCCCTGCCTCGCCGATATAATGGCTTGAATTTCTCGTTGGTGCCATATATTATGGCTGCCGATATGGTGAGCCGTGCAGACGCAGGCTTTGTGAATATCTGGGGACTTCAGGACTGTGCAGAGACCATTTATGAGTTTGCAGACGAAGACCAGCGTCAGCGTTTCTTGCCGAGAGTATGCGCCGGAGAAACAATGGCAATGGATTTGACTGAACCAGATGCAGGTAGCGACTTGCAGGCTGTAATGCTTAAGGCCACATACAATGAGGCTGACGGCACATGGCGCTTGAACGGCGTGAAGCGTTTCATCACGAATGGTGATGGACATATTGCATTGGTGCTTGCCCGTTCGGAAGAGGGAAGCCATGACGGAAGAGGTCTGTCAATGTTTATATATGACCGCAACGACGGCGGTGTGACAGTGCGCCGTATCGAGAACAAAATGGGTATCAAAGGCTCTCCGACATGTGAATTGGTGTTTAAGAATGCCAAAGCAGAACTTTGTGGAGCACGTCGCATGGGCTTGATTAAATATGTGATGGCTTTGATGAATGGCGCCCGCTTGGGTATCGCCGCTCAGTCGGTTGGTGTCAGCGAGGCTGCATATCGTGAAGCATTGTCGTATGCCCACGACCGTAAGCAATTCGGCAAGCCTATCATTGAATTCCCGGCTGTGTTTGAGATGATTTCATTGATGAAGGCAAAATTGGACGCATCAAGAAGCCTTTTGTATGAAACAACACGTTTCGTTGATGTATACAAAATCTACGAAGACATTGCACGCGAACGCAGCCTGACACCGGAAGAGCGTCAGGAGATGAAGAAATATCAGCGTTTGGCAGATGCGTTCACTCCGATGGCGAAGGGTATGGGAAGCGAATTCTGCAACCAGAATGCATATGATGCTGTCCAGGTACATGGTGGTTCCGGCTTTATGAAAGATTATGCTTGCGAGCGAATATATCGTGACGCCCGTATTACTTCAATTTATGAGGGAACGACGCAGTTGCAAGTTGTCGCAGCAATTCGCCACGTCACCACAGGAACATATCTCAATCAAATCAACGCTTATGCAGCAGAAGAGTATGCTCCTGAAACATCTGAATTGAAAGAACGTCTCGTGAAGATGACAGCACTCTATGAAGAGGCTCTGAAGACAGTTGTTGACAACAAAAACACCGAGTATACAGATTTCCACGCTCGTCGTCTTGTAGAGATGGCTGGACATATCATTATGGGATACCTTCTGCTTGGTGACACAACAAGAAATGAAAAATTCTTGAAGTCTGCCAATGTTTATGTGAACTTTGGAGAGGCAGAGGTTGAGAAGCATCATAAATTTATAATGTCATTCAAACCAGATGGCTTGGAAAACTATAGATAGCCAATCATAAAACACAAAATAAAAGCGTCGTCATTGCAAACAATGACGACGCTTTTATTTTAATTGTAAGTTGAACTTTATCTTTACTCTATTTCAAAACCTTCGCTGTCGAATTCATCTTCATTGAATTCATCAGAACCATAAAAATCAGCATCGTAGTCGTCAGTGTTTTTTGCGGCAGTGGCTGCTGCTTTGTCTATTTCGGCATCAAAGGCGTCGATGTCTACGCTCTGCTTCGGAGCGTGCCCGATTTTACGGGTGCAGATTGGCTCGTCGATGTCTTTTGAGAAAATGCATTCTTTCAGCTCCATGAAGAACGCACGGTTTGTCAGATAGTCAAATACAAACATCAGTCTGTCGCCCTCGTCATCAATGAGTTCAGATATTTTGGTCTCATCCATAAGCCAAATGTCTTCATCGCTGTCTGCGCCCATGTCGGTTAGAGTCACTTCCTTTTCTTTGTTCCATTCTTCATCGCAGATGATGAACGAATCCATTTGGTCTTTTGTATATCCAGCTGCGTCAAGAATCACATTGCGAAGGCTTAAAAATGTGTCGTCGCTATCTATTTGGATTTCTAATTTGAAATCATCCACTTCGTCTGAAATGAGGTTGAATCTGTATATCATAATTGTGTTGTTTTCGTAATGCGAAGATAGCAATAATAGTCAAAAGAGGTGGCATAAAAGGACAAAAAAATGAGCGGCAGATATTTCTGTCGCTCATTCTATTTCATAGCGGATGCTATTTATTGGAAAAAGCATTCCAACCCTGTGCCTTTAACTGAATTTCGTTGTCGTCGCGGGTGGCAAGCACGCATCCAAGTTCTGGCTTGGTCATGTGTCCAATAATTCTCACACCGCTCATTTCTGCAATCTTTTCGTGGTCGGTAAGCGGCACAGTGAACAGAAGCTCATAGTCCTCTCCGCCGTTGAGAGCGGCAGTCGCTAAGTTCATATTCAACTCGGAAGCCATCACGGCAGTTTGGTAGTCAATAGGTATGCGCTCTTCGTAGATTCTGCATCCAACACCGCTTTGGTGGCAAATGTGGAGCAACTCAGACGACAATCCGTCGGAAATGTCCATCATAGCAGTTGGTATGATTCCCGCTTTGTCCAGCGCTTCAATTATGTCTTTGCGAGCCTCTGGCTTCAGTTGGCGTTCGAGGATATATTCTTTGCCAGCGAATTTTGGCTGAAAATCTTTGATTCCTTCAGAAGCCACTCTTTCTCTCTCAAGCAGTTGCAAACCCATATATGCTGCGCCAAGATCGCCTGACACGCAAATCAAATCAGTATCTTTGGCTCCATTGCGATACACAATCTTTCCACTTTCGCCTTCTCCAATGCATGTGATGCTGATAAGCAGGCCTGTGGCTGATGCAGATGTGTCGCCGCCGATAAGGTCTACACCATAGACGTCACATGCCAGCTTTATTCCTTCGTAAAGCTGTTGCAGGTGTTCGATTGTGAAACGCTTTGACACGCCTAACGAAACTGTTATTTGACGAGGCTTGCCATTCATTGCATATATGTCGGAGAAATTTACCACAGCGGCTTTATAGCCGAGGTGCTTTAACGGCACATATGTCAAATCGAAGTGAATGCCTTCAAGAAGCAGGTCGGTGGTGACAAGTGTTTCTTTGTCGCCATAATGAAGCACAGCGGCATCATCTCCGACACCTTTTACCGATGAGGGATTCTTCAGTTCTACGCCTTTGGTCAGATTCTCAATAAGTCCGAATTCGCCGAGCGTTGAAATTTCCGTATCAGCCATCCTAAGCTTTGAATTCGTTGATAAGACCCTTCATGATAGCCGTCATCTTTGGCTGCGCCTCTGCTGCGGCTTTTTGAACTTCTTCGTGAGAAACTTCAACAGGATCGTCCATACCGCCAAGGTCGGTGATTACAGAGATGGCAAACACTTCCATTCCTCCATGTCGAGCAACGATTACCTCCGGAACTGTGCTCATTCCGACAGCGTCGCCGCCAATGGCTTTAAAATAGCGGTACTCTGCTGGAGTTTCGAATGTAGGACCTTGTGTGCCTACATATACACCTTGCTGCACCTTGATGCCGTTTTTCTTTGCAACATTGAGAGCATCAGCAATGAGGCGTTTAGAATATGGTTCGCCCATATCAGGGAAGCGCGGGCCGAGCTCGTTATAATTCTTACCGCGCAGAGGGTGTTCTGGAAAGAGGTTGATGTGGTCTGTGATGATCATAATGTCGCCGATTTGGAAATCGGGATTCATGCCGCCTGCGGCATTTGAAACAAACAATGTGTTGATACCCAAGGCTTTCATAACTCTGACAGGGAACGTCACCTGCTGCATGCAATATCCTTCATAGAAATGGAAGCGTCCTTGCATAGCCATTACACGTTTGTTGCCGAGATTTCCGAAAATCAATTTTCCGCTGTGTCCCTCAACTGTTGAAACAGGGAAATTAGGTATGTCTTGATAGTTCAACTCATCGGTAATGTCAATATGGTTTACCAATTCTCCAAGACCAGTGCCAAGAATAATGGCTGTAGTAGGGATGTCGTTGACTTTTGCTTTGATAAAAGCAGCGGTCTCTTTTATTTTCTCTAACATATCCATAAAGGTTTAATGTGGTTAATAAATAATCTGTCTTGTTATTTTTTATGAGCGACAGCACTGCGCAACTCAATGTCGAAGTCTTCTTTTCCAGACTGTATGAACTCAACATTTACTGGTTGATAGAAGATATGTTGCTTCAATTCGGTCGGGAAATATGGATTGTTGGCAATCCTTACTGCGTCTTTCTCTGTCGTCATAATGAATTTATAGCGTCCGTGAAGAGCTGAGAATGTCTTTTCGATGTCGCAGATGTCGTCACGGGAGAATACGTGGTGGTCGGGATATTGCATTATTTTGACCACAGCGTCGAATGACTTCAGAAATTTTATCAATGGCAGGGGATTCGCGATGCCGGTGATTGTAAGAATTGTGTCTTTTCCAGTAAGTACATCAAGTACGGGAATGTATCTTGAAGCATCCGGAAAAACAGGGGCCAGACTACCATAGTTGAACTTGCTGAAGAAAAGTTTTTGGTATGGGAATAAGTCCAGATTTTTCTTAAACAGCAGCAAATCCAACGGAGTTATGCTGTCGGGGCATTTTGTCACAATGACAAAATCCGCTCTGTTGCGCACAGACTGGACGCTTTCTCTCAAGCGACCCAACGGAAGCAGCCGGTCGTTGTAGAACGGTCGGTTGTATTCCGTCAGTACAATAGACAGAGATGGCTTGACATACCGATGCTGGAACGCATCGTCGAGGAGAATCAAGTTGATTTCCGGGTGCTCTATCAGCAATTGTTTTATGCCGTTTACTCTCTTTTCGCATACGGCAACTTGTATGTCGTTGCGGAATTTCTGATAAATTTGGTATGGCTCGTCGCCAATGTCTGCAGGAGACGAGTGTTGAGAGGCAAGAACGAAGCCTGATGTTTGCCGCTTGTACCCACGGCTGACAACGCCAATCCTGTATGAATTGCGCAAAAGGTTTATGATATATTCTGTATGCGGCGTTTTGCCAGTGCCTCCAACAGCGATGTTGCCAATTGAAATTACGGGGATGTCGAAACTTTCCGATTTGAGTGCATTCCAATCGAAAAGCTTGTTGCGCGCATATACCCCTGCTCCATACAAATAGGACAGTGGGGTAAGAAACGCGTTTGCTAATTTATGTATGTCAATAGAAAAATTCATTAGTACAAACAAATATCTTCCATTCTACATTGTATACGGTCCTTATTGAGTATATCCTGAACCGTGAGTGCATATCTTAACAATTCCTGGTTGTAGGATTGCTGCATCCGTATTGTGGCAGATTTCTCAATAGTTGCATAAAGCAAGTTGATAAAGTCAGGTTTGAATTCAGGATATATCTTTACCTTGAAATCTCTTCCAAGTTTGGCTTTGTTTGCAACCCATTTTGTTGCATCCTCAATCCCTCCGAATTGGTCCACAAGGCCAATTTCCTTTGCAGATTCTCCATCCCAGACACGACCTTCAGCAATGGCTTTGATTTCATCTGTGGTCTTGTGTCTGCCTTTTGCGCAACGGGCCACAAACAGTTCGTAGCCACGGTTTACATTGCGCTGAATGGCATTGCGTTGAGTTGGGGTCAGCGGCTCAAATGCCGACAGATTGGAGTTTGGCGAGGTCGACACAAAATCAGTCGTAATGCCGAGTTTGTCATTGGCAAGACGTTTTACATTCGGGATCATTCCATAAATGCCGATAGAGCCGGTTATTGTTGTCTTTTCAGCAAAAATACGGTCTGCTCCCGCTGAGATGTAGTATCCTCCCGAGGCTGCATAATCACCCATTGACACGGCAAATGGCTTATTCTTGCTCTTGAAGAAATCAAGGGCTTCCCAAATTTGCTCAGATGCGAAAGCGCTTCCTCCAGGAGAGTTTACGCGTAAGACGAGTCCCTTTACAGACTTGTCGTTTGCCAATTTGATAATCTCAGGGACAATGTCCTTGGAGTTTATGCTGGAAGAGTTTCCGTCAACGTTGATTTCTCCTTCAGCATAAACGATGGCGATGTGTTCACCGCTGGAATTGTCTGTGATTACAGAATTCATAACGTCTGACGGACTGACAAAATTCAAATCGTCAGTTTCTGTGATGCCGACAAGTTTGCGCAGCTTGGATTCAACCTGGTGCTCATAGCAAAGTTCGTCGACAAATTTCTTTGAAACAGCAATTTTGGCATCTTGGAAAGCTCCAATACTGTCAGAGTATGCTTGAACATCGTCGGCGTTTAATTTTCTGGAAGAGGCAATGTCGGAGGTTATGTTTTTCCAAATGCTTCCAATGAAAGCCGATGTCTGTTGCTTGTTGGCTTCGCTCATCTGCGTGAGCATAAACGGCTCGACGGCACTTTTGTAAGTGCCCACACGGATTATTTGCATCTCCACTCCAATTTTGTCGAGCAGACCTTTGTAAAAAAGGATGGAGCTGGTAAGTCCATGGATGTCGAGGGCTCCGGCTGGATTTAAAAATATTTTGTCGGCGACAGATGCAGCGTAATAGTCGCCTTGTGCAATGTCGTTTCCATAGGCGTAAATCCATTTGCCCGATTTTTTCTTGAATGAAATCAATGCATTGCGTATTGCGGTAGCAGAGGCTACTCCCATTCCTGCGCCATCGCAATTTATGTAGATTCCTTTAATGTTGCTGTCGGTGCTTGCGTGGTCAATTGCTCCAAGAATTTCATAGAGGTTGCTGGCGTTGCCGTCGTTGTTGACCAATTCTTGCAATGATTTGTTATAAGGTTTGTCTGTGATTGACCCCGACAAATCAATGCGTAGAATAGCATTGTCGCCGATTGTTGCAATTGGCGATATCGTAGACGAGGCAAGCGAGGAAATCATTGCTATGCCTGAAAAGAATATAAATATTCCTATGACAAAAAATGCTATCCATGTGCCCGTGAATGCACCTAAAAGAGATGATACGAATTTGTTCATAATATTCGCTGTTAGTCAAACTTCTTTCTTCTGAATATGAAATTCCTGCCGAGGTATTTTTCCCGCACAATAGGATTTTCGGCAAGTTCTTCCGATGTGCCTTGGAAGAGAATCTTTCCTTCAAACAGCAGATAAGCGCGGTCTGTGATGCTGAGCGTCTCAGGCGCATTGTGGTCTGTTATAAGGATTCCGATGTTTTTCTCCTTCAATTTGTATACGATGTACTGAATGTCCTCCACTGCAATTGGGTCGACACCAGCGAAAGGCTCGTCAAGCATGATAAACTTGGGGTTGATGGCAAGACATCGTGCTATTTCAGTTCGTCTGCGTTCGCCACCTGACAACTGGATTCCCAAGTTTTTACGCACTTTCTGCAGTCTGAACTCAGAAATCAGACTTTCCAGTTTCTCCGCTTGATATTCTTTCGACGTGTCGGTCATTTCAAGGACAGCCCGTATGTTGTTCTCTACACTTAACTTGCGGAACACGGAGGCTTCCTGTGCCAAATAACCGATGCCATACTGCGCCCGTTTGTATACAGGAAATTTGGTAATGTCCACATCGTTAAGGAAAATCTTGCCTTCGTATGGGGTTATCAGTCCAGTTGTCATATAGAAAGTTGTTGTCTTTCCGGCTCCGTTAGGACCGAGCAGACCCACAATCTCTCCTTGTTTTACATTTATGGAAACGTGATTGACCACCGTGCGTTGGCGATATTTCTTGACCAGATTTTCCGTGCGTAGCATCATTGGACCATCGCAGTGCGTAAGTTTCTCAACCATTTCGGCTTTTTCTTTTCCAACCGAATGGTTTTTAGCGGCAATGACTTTGCGTTCTATCGTATTTACAATATTTCGTATAGACATTGTGTCAATCCTCCTTATGCGCGTTTATGCGACCTTCGATGTATTCTTTAAGCAGTTTTATGGCTACAGTGTTGTTTCCGCCTTGAGGGATAATCAAATCTGCATATTTCTTTGCCGGTTCGATATATTTGTTGTGCATAGGCTTCAAAACGCGTTCATATCGCTCCACAACAAGTTCTGGCGTACGCCCGCGCTCAATGCAGTCTCTGTTTATGACACGAATCAGACGGTCGTCGGCATCTGCGTCGACAAAAACCTTGATGTCCATCATATTGCGCAACCGCTCATCGCTGAACACAAGAATACCCTCTACTATGACAACATCGCGGGGCTGCATCGGGACTGTCTCTGGCTGTCGAGTGCAGGTGAGATAAGAGTAGGTCGGGACTTCTATGTTTTTGCCGTTTTTTAAGTCTTCAAGTTGTGAAATCAATAGTTCCCAATCAAAAGCAGCCGGTTCGTCGAAGTTGATTTTTTGTCTTTCTTCAACAGGAATATGGCTGGAATCTTTATAATACGAATCTTGGGGAAGTACAGATACTTCACCTTGAGGGAGGGCTTCCACTATTTTTTTTACAACCGTGGTCTTACCAGAACCGGTGCCGCCGGCAATGCCAATTATAATCATACAACGTTGTTTTTTCAAATGCTTTTACAAATGTAATCAAAATTTGTTTTATGACGTAATTATTCACTGGAATATGTTGAAATAAGGCAAAAAAACAATCCGATACTGTCGCTGTTGCAACAATATCGGATTATTTGTATAGGATTGTGGTGTTGTTACTTAAGTAAGTCTATTGACCTGCGGAGGAATTTGTCAAGATCTTCTCCACGAAGCAGATTGTTGCCAAGAAGCGCAATGTCGATGATTTGGCGGATGGCAGGGACCGTGTCGGCATATGTCTTGATGTCGGCATTTTCTTCGTTGCGCAAAGATTCGGCTTTTGCCTCATGCTCTGCTGCCTGCTTCTTCTCGTCGTCAGTGGCGTCTTTCTTTTCGCGGAGTGCCTGTGCCGCTTTGTTCTCGACGTCAATAGCCGTTTCAATTGGCGACACTTTTTCATTCAGCGATGCCTTGGCTTCATCAAGCAGCCGCTTGACAACAGGATGCTCGGTGTTGAGTACGAGATTGTATGAATCTGGCATTTCGCCATAGAAACTCATTCCTGGTTGCATTGCTGCCATTTCTTTCATTCGGCGCATATATTCGCTTTGTGTAATCTGCACTGGTTGCGACTCGCTGCCGAGCGACTCAAAAGAAACAAGAAACTCGGTCTTGTCGACATGCGGAATCTGGCAGCGGAACAACTCAGAGAAGATGTTGCGTTCTGCAGGAGTCATAGCCGACACCTTGCGTTCCTCTTTTACAATCAGATTCTCAACAATGTCACTGTCAACGCGTACAAAACGAGATTTCTCGAGTTTGTGTTCGAGCAGTCCGACAAAGTGATTCCCAAGTTGGTCGTTGATGAGCAGCACGTCGTAGCCCTTGTCTTTGGCGGCTTTGATGTAGCTGTATTGAGCAGTCTTGTCGGTTGCGTACAGATAGACGAGGTTGCCGTCTTTGTCGGTCTGGTTGGCGGCGATAAGCTCCTTGTATTCATCAAGTGTGAACTTCTTATCCTCGACATTGGCGAGAAGAGCGAATTTCATTGCTGCGTCGCAGAATTTTTCATCCGACAGCATACCGTATTCGATAAATATCTTGATGTCGTTCCATTTTGTTTCGTATTCGTTGCGGCGATTCTTGAAAATGTTTTCAAGTTGGGAGGCAACTTTTTTCGAAATATAGGATGAAATCTTCTTTACGTTGGAGTCGCTTTGCAGATATGAACGAGATACGTTCAGAGGAATGTCGGGCGAGTCGATGACACCGCGCATAATCATCATAAAGTCTGGTACAACGCCTTCAACAGAATCTGTTACGAACACCTGGTTGCAATAGAGCTGGATGCGGTTTTTCTGCACATCCATCTCGTTTTTCAGTTTCGGGAAGTAGAGGATGCCAGTGAGTGTGAAGGGATAGTCTACATTGAGGTGTATCCAGAACAACGGGTCTTCTTCACCAGGATAAAGTTCGTGGTAAAACTTTATGTAGTCTTCGTCTTTTAATTCTGAAGGCTGGCGAGTCCAAGCCGGCTTGGTGTCGTTTATGACGTTGTCGTCATCGGTATCAGTCATCTTGCCGTCTTTCCATTCTTGTTTCTTGCCAAAAACAACAGGGATTGGCAAGAACTTGCAATATTTCTTGAGCAAAGACTCAATCTTGTCTTTTTCAAGGAACTCTTTGCATTCGTCGTCTATATAGAGAACAATGTCTGTGCCACGATTTTCCTTGTCGATTTCGTTCATCTCAAATTCAGGAGAACCGTCGCAGCTCCAGCAGATTGCTTTCGCATCGGCTTTATATGATTTTGTGCGGATTTCAACTTTCTTAGACACCATGAAGGCTGAATAAAATCCCAATCCGAAATGTCCGATTATTGCGTTTGCATCATCTTTGTATTTTTCGAGGAATTCTTCTGCTCCAGAAAATGCTATCTGGTTGATATATTTGTCAATATCGTCGGCGGTCATACCGATGCCTGAGTCGCTTACGGTCAGCGTTCCCTTGTCTTTGTCGAGAGAAACGCGGACATTTAAATCCCCAAGTTCTCCTTTAAACTCTCCGCAAGAAGAGAGTGTGCGCAGCTTCTGTGTGGCATCAATGGCGTTTGACACGATTTCGCGCAAGAAGATGTCGTGGTCGCTATATAGAAATTTTTTGATGACAGGAAATATGTTTTCTGTCGTTACTCCAATTTTACCTTTCTGAATAGTCATAGTTGTTAGTTTTTATTTTCTGAAACCTTTAATTGCAAAAAAAATGCCATATCTGATGAGATATGACATTTTAGGCATATTGTCTGACTAAACGTCAGTCTTTGTCATCTGCGATGGTGCATGTGAGCCGTTCGTTGCCTTCGGTGTGGTCAACAATAATTCTGTTGCCTTTCTCAACCTCCGCCCGTAGGATCATTTCCGCCAGGTCGTCCTCAAGATATTGTTGCACGGCGCGTTTCAATGGACGCGCTCCAAATTGTTTGTCGTATCCTTTTTCGACAAGGAAATTACGTGCGTTTTCGGTCACGTCAAGGGTATATCCCATTTCCTTGACCCTCTTGAAGAAGCCCCCCAATTCAATGTCGATAATCTTGTTCAGGGCTTGCTTGTCGAGCTCATTGAACATAACAATGTCATCGACACGGTTTAGAAATTCCGGAGAGAAAGTCTTGTTCAAAGCCTTTTGGATAACACCATGGGCGAAATCTGTTGTACTGCCACCTGTGTTGAACCCGATGCCGTTGCCAAAGTCTTTTAACTGGCGTGTGCCGATGTTGGATGTCATTATTATGATGGTGTTCTTAAAGTCGACGGAGCGTCCGAGACTGTCGGTCAGACGGCCTTCGTCCATCACTTGCAGCAACATGTTGAACACGTCGGCATGGGCTTTTTCCAATTCGTCAAGCAGCACAACGGAATAGGGGTGGCGGCGCACCTTTTCTGTGAGTTGTCCGCCTTCTTCGTAACCGACATATCCGGGAGGCGCTCCCACCAAGCGCGACACGGAGAATTTCTCCATATATTCACTCATGTCGATTCGAACGAGAGAGTCTTTTGAGTCAAACAAGAATTCTGACAGTTTCTTCGCGAGATGGGTTTTGCCAACACCTGTCGGGCCAAGAAACATAAATGTGCCAATTGGGCGGTTGGGATCTTTCAGCCCGACGCGATTTCGCTGAATGGCTTTTACAATCTTGTCGATTGCCTCATCTTGTCCAACGATGCTGCTTTTCAATTCGTCGCCCATGTTCAGCAACCGCGAGCTCTCGGTCTGTGCGATTCGTTGCACTGGCACGCCGGTCATCATTGCCACGACCTCTGCAATTTTGTCTTCGTCCACAACTTCTCTGTGGTTTCTAAGGTCGGCTTCCCATTCTTCTTTTTTGTTGTCAAGTTCGGCTTGAAGGTTGCGCACAGAGTCGCGAAGGCTTGCTGCCTCCTCAAAGTTCTGCGCTTGTGCGGCTTTGAGCTTGAGCTCGTTTGTGGCGGCAATCTTTTCCTCGATTTCCTCAATCTCTTTTGGAGCGTTCACATTGCCTACATGCACCCTTGAACCAGCTTCGTCAAGAGCGTCGATGGCCTTGTCGGGGAAGAAGCGGTCGCTTACATAGCGCTGTGTCAACTTGACACAAGCCTCAAGCGCCCGGTCGGTGTATGTCACATTGTGATGCTCTTCATAATTGTTCTTTATGTTGTGAAGAATCTGCAGCGTTTCCTCGGCAGATGTCTGCTCAACAATTATTTTTTGGAACCGGCGCTCCAATGCTCCGTCCTTTTCAATATTCTTGCGGTATTCATCAAGGGTGGTCGCTCCAATGCATTGAATCTCACCACGGGCAAGGGCGGGCTTCAGCAAATTGGCGGCATCCATGGTTCCCTGTGAGTTGCCGGCGCCTACAATGTTGTGAATTTCATCAATGAAAAGAATCACGTTTGGATTCTTTTTAGCCTCGTCGATGATTGCTTTGATGCGTTCTTCAAACTGGCCTCTGAATTTTGTTCCAGCGACAACGGCTGCCATGTCAAGGGATATGATGCGTTTGTCGAATAGTAGGCGAGACACCTTGTGCTCTTTTATGCGAATTGCCAATCCTTCAACGATTGCGGATTTGCCCACTCCGGGTTCGCCGATTAGCACAGGGTTGTTTTTCTTTCGGCGGCTTAGAATTTGGATTACTCGTTCTATTTCTGTGGCTCTGCCAACAACGGGATCAAGATTGCCATCTTCGGCGGCTTTTGTTATGTCGTTGCCGAATTTGTCGAGCACGGGGGTGTCGTTTTGGTTGTTCTCGACGCGTTCTTGTTTTTTTGTCGGATTGCTCTTCTTCTGAGGGCTGTCGTCGGGGAAACCATCCTCGTCGGCGGTCTCTTCGTTGTCATAGCTGTTGCTCATGGCAGCCATTGTCAGCGGAAGCAGCAAATCTGCTTTATTTGGAGTCTGTTCAGTCATATCAATAGAAATTTTATGATTGCAGATGCAAAAATAGTGCCAACAAAAGCAAAGGAGAGCCGATGGTTAGGCTCTCCTCGCATATTGCTGATACAGATTGTTGTTACCAGAATTTGTTTGTGTCGGGATTGTATTCAAACCCTGCGGCATTCAGTTTCTGCAACAATTCGTTTTTGTCAATGTCCATGCTTTTGCAGAATTCATCGAGCGAGTCGTAATTGTCGCGCAGTTGCTGATTGACATAACTCATCAGCATAAACGGGTCAGATGGAATTGTCGTCATAATTTTTTGATTTCCCAAATTGAACCTTCAGTGAGCGACAAGTAAAGTTTGCCGTTTGATTTTTCGAAGCCGTTTACTTCCGACGTGCCGCATCGGTATGCCCAGAGTAGTTTGTGCGATGCCGCATCGATGGCGGCAACCATACCTCTACGCGAACCCATATAGATGATGCCTTTGTCTTCGATGACGATGCAAGGTGCATGTTCGTATCCGAATCCGGCATCGACAACAAACGCGACATTTTCCTCGTCGGCATTGGGATTTACCGCTAATAGTTGTCCATCCATAGTTTTTGCATAGACCAAATCTTGATTTTCGGAGCATCCCAGACTTTCACGGACGAGGTACTTTTTGTCGAAGTTAGAGCGCCATATCTGTTTGCCGGTCTTGCGGTCAAGAACAGTCATATATCTGTCGGGGGCAACAATAACTACGCGGTCTTTTGTCACAACAGGAACGCAGTTGCCTGGGCTGAGCATATTCGCCTTGCTACCGTTTGACCATTGCCATTTCAGCTCACCTGTTTTGCGGTCAAGGCAACGTAGGTATGTGTCCCATGTGCCGAATATCACATCATCGCCGTTGACAACGGGTTCTGCCTGGCAATAATTGTTCAGTTCGGTGCGCCAAATGATGTTGCCGGTGTTCACATTCCAGCATTCGAATTTCTTATACCCACCTTGATACAATTTGCCGTTTGCAATAATACCGTCGGCGACATATGGACCTGTGGATTCGTTTTCTCTGATTGTTCGGCCCGATTTCTTGTCCGCCCAAATGATGCGCTTGTCAGACGCAGGAATGATAACGTAGTTTGATTGGCCTACTGCGGGGCGTGAAAACAGAGAGGCGTCTGTTTGTAAAGACCAAAGCACTTTGCCGGTTTTGTCAATCGCTTTTGCCTGTCCAAGCGAGTTGCCGAAATATATGCTGTTTTTGCCAACGGCAAGTCGGGTGAATATCGAAGCTTCATCTTGATAGATCTTACGTATTGAGAAGCCGTATGGAATCTTGGTGTCAGAAATTTTCTCGTACTTGTATTTTGGATGTGCCGCCCGTATCGGCAAAGACCATTGCAGTTTCTTTGGGAGGCCGATGACTTTGTCATAAACTTGGATTGTGTTTCCGTCAATTGTGAAATCGGTATATCCAAATCCATCTTTGACGTGAGTCATGTCAAGAGCGCGGCAGATTACAGCATCAATGTCGCCGCCTTTATATAGTTCATATTTGTGGTAGTGACCGCAGATATGTATTATGGTTGGATATTTCTGGAGGATGTTGATATAATCTTGGTAGTTGTCAAGGTCGTCCTTGATGGGGTAGTGGTTTATTGAAACCACTTTCTTTCCCGATTTGCAACGCTCGCTCAGTTGTTTGTCAAGCCAACTTAGGTCTTCTTGTTTGATGTGACCGTCGCCCATTTTCATAAATGGACCACAGTTGAGCCCTATAAAAACCAGACTGTCAGTCTCGAATACAAACTTGTCGGCGCCCCAAATGTCATTGAATGTTTTTGTGGCGCTTTGCGACCAGTTGTTTTCGTGGTTGCCGGGAATTATATATAGGGGCTTGTTCAGTTTGTCAACGATGCGTTTGATGTTGTACAATTGCTCGTCGCTGCCCTCATTGGACAAGTCTCCTGAAATGATTACGAATGAGGAGCTGTTGTTGTTGATTTCGTCGATAGCGGCTATCAGTTGCTTTTCGTTTTCATTGCCTGGAGTGACATGAATGTCGGTAAGCAGAGTGAAGTCGAGAGCAAGGGCATTGCTGCTGTTGAAAATAAATAACAGAGCAAGTGCGCTGCTTAGAATAATGTTTTTTAGATTCATTTGTGATAATGTGTTAGAATTGTACTGCAAAGGTACGTCGTTTTTTTGAATGCTAAAACATGTGCGGTTTAGTCAGATTGTCAAATTTTGCTAATGACAAAGGCGCTTTGTATTAAAAAAGCGGTGAACAGAAGAACTGGACACCGCTTTGCTCGCTTTGAAAATCAAGGATTATTTGCAACCAGCGCAACGTGGTTTGATTTGCTGGAAGAAGTCGTTACCCTTGTCGTCAACAAGAATGAATGCAGGAAAGTCTTCTACGCGGATTTTCCATACGGCTTCCATTCCGAGTTCTGGGAATTCAACACATTCAATGCTCTTGATGTTGTTCTGGGCAAGAATTGCAGCCGCACCGCCGATGCTTCCGAGATAGAATCCGCCATGTTTTTTGCAGGCGTCTGTCACTTGCTGCGAACGGTTGCCCTTTGCCAGCATAACCATGCTGCCTCCGTGGCTCTGGAACAAGTCTACATATGGGTCCATACGGCCTGCGGTTGTCGGACCGAGCGATCCACACGGCATGCCTTCTGGAGTTTTCGCCGGGCCAGCATAGTATACTGGATGGTTCTTGATGTATTCAGGGAGATCCTCGCCGTTGTCCAAACGCTCTTTAAGCTTGGCGTGAGCGATGTCGCGTGCCACGATGATTGTGCCGTTCAACGACAAGCGTGTTGATACTGGATATTTTGTCAATTCCTTCAACACTTCCGACATCGGACGGTCAAGGTCGATTTTTATAACATTGCCTTCGCCGGCTTTACGCAATTCCTCTGGAATGAGTTCGCCTGGGTTGCTGTCCAATTTTTCAATCCAAATTCCGTCTTTATTGATTTTACACTTGACGTTGCGGTCGGCTGAACAGGAAACTCCCAGACCGATTGGACAAGATGCTCCATGTCTAGGCAGGCGTACGATGCGGATGTCGTGTGCATAGTATTTGCCGCCGAATTGAGCGCCAAGACCGATGTTGTGAGCCTCTTCAAGCACTTTCTTCTCCAATTCAATGTCGCGGAAAGCGCGGCCTGTCTCATCGCCTGTTGTAGGAAGCGTGTCGTAATAATGGGTGGATGCCAATTTAACTGTCAGCAAGTTCTTCTCTGCCGATGTGCCGCCAATCACGAATGCAATATGGTATGGAGGACAAGCGGCTGTGCCGAGAGTCTTCATCTTGGCTACAAGGAACGGAACCAAAGTGTCAGGATTCAGAATAGCTTTTGTCTCTTGATAGAGATATGTTTTGTTTGCAGAGCCACCACCTTTGGTTACGCACAAGAAATGGTATTCCATGCCTTCTGTTGCCTCAATGTCGATTTGTGCAGGAAGATTGCATTTTGTATTTACTTCCTCATACATTGACAATGGCGCGTTTTGGGAATAGCGGAGGTTGTTTTCTGTGTATGTTTTGTATACGCCTAACGAAAGGGCCTCTTCATCGCTGAATCCAGTCCACACTTGTTGACCTTTTTCTCCGTGAATAATGGCGGTGCCTGTGTCCTGGCACAATGGCAATACGCCTTTTGTGGCAACGTCGGCGTTGCGGAGGAATGTCAATGCGACATACTTGTCGTTCTCGCTTGCCTCGGGGTCGTTAAGGATTTTTGCCACTTGCTCGTTGTGTGAACGGCGAAGCATGAATGAAACATCGTGGAAAGCGGCGTTTGCCATAGCGGTCAAGCCTTCCTTCTCCACTTTCAAAATTGGATGACCTTCAAATTCGCCAACAGAAACGTGGTCTTTGGTAAGTAAATAGTACTCGGTGTCGTCCTTTCCAAGTTGGAACATCGGACTGTACTTGAATTCTGGATTTGCCATAATTACAAGGTTATGTTTTTTACGTTAATAATAGTCGTGTTGCAAAATTACGAAAGAACGGGTAAATATGGAATTATTTTGGATTAAAAAATCGGAAATGATGTTGGCTTTACGTGAAAATTTCCTACCTTTGGAAATTAATGTACGAAACAGAATGTCATGAACAGGAAATATTTGTTTGCCGGCTTGGTGTCTTTTGCCGCCTTGCCGTGCTTCGGTGAAGTGCCGATGGAAATTTCATTGCTGATGAAAGATGGAGAGTTCGCGAAGGCCGACAGTGTGATTGGAAAGAGTGGCGTCAGTTTGACGGCGGTCGAGGCTGATTCGTTGCGCGCCATAATGAGTCGCATTGAGAGGGATTTCTGCTATACTTTTGAAGAAGGGGTGGAAAAGATACAGGAACGTTTTCCGCATGTGTCTGTCGCCAATGTGAAAGACTGGGAAACACGCAACTTTGTTGAGACGAAAATGATCAACGGAGAGAAGCGGATGTTTCGTAAGGCGATTTCAAACATAGATAGGCTTGTCCCGGAATTGTCGGCGGAAAGAAAAACGCAGGCGATATTTGATGCTGTGTCAGGAGCCGAAATGGTCAGTGGCGTGCTGAAAGGCATCTCAAGGGAGACCGGTTATGACGGTGGACATCGCATAACAATTAAATATACGATTGATGTTGACGCTGACTCGGTTCCTGCCGGTGAGAAAATACGTGTGTGGATGCCTTTCCCGACAACGACGGAACGCCAAAAAAACGTGACGCTGATTTCGTCGAGCGATAAGGTGCGATTTTCCAACAGCGAGAAGCACAACACTGTGTATATGGAGCGAAAAGCGAAGAAAGGACAGCCTGCGCATTTTGAGATAGTATACTCGTATGATGTGTATTCAAAGTATTTCTCGCAAGATTACATGTTGAGCCACCTCAAGCCGTATGATAAAACATCGGATGTCTATTTGAAGTATACGGCTCCAGATGCTCCCCAGATACTTCTTTCCGAGGATTTCCAGGCTTTGGCAAAACATATTGTTGGTAGGGAGGACAACCCGGTAAAACAGGCGTCTCTTATTTATGATTGGATTGACGCTTATTTTCCATGGGCGGGAGCCAGGGAATACAGCACGATTCCTAACCTTGCGGAGTATGCGCTCAATCGTGGATACGGTGATTGTGGACAAGTATCGCTTTTGTATATAAATCTTCTTCGAAACATCGGAATTCCGGCGCGTTGGGAAAGCGGATGGTATCTTGAACCGGAGGATGTCGGAATTCATGACTGGGCGGAAGTGTATTTCGAAGGAGTAGGTTGGGTCCCGGTGGATATGTCTTTCGGCCTTAATTTGGCATCTAAAGATAAGGATGTGGTGAATTTCTATAAGTCCGGCATGGATTATTTCCGCCTTGCGGCAAACCGAGGCGTGTGTGGTTCGTTTTCTCCGGAAAAGAAATTTATTCGAAGCGAAACCGTGGATTCCCAACTGGGAGAAGTCGAGTGGAACGGTGGAAACTTGTTCTATTACCGAGGATGGTCGCCGGAACTTCAAATTATTGAAGTAAAGGAATTGCATTGATACATAATTAGATGGTGGCGTCATGGGCGCCACTATCTAATTTTTTTGAAAAAAGTTGCCCGAAAATTTGCAGGAAAGAAGAATTGTGTATACCTTTGCACTCGCAAACGAGAAATAACGGCTCCGTAGCTCAACTGAATAGAGCATCTGACTACGGATCAGAAGGTTACAGGTTTGAATC